>ERZ780223.794-NODE-794-length-34174-cov-7.656379_pt1 | contig 34174 bp, 32 predicted proteins | sample MGYA00511016_ERZ780223 | MGnify/ENA primary metagenome ERZ780223 (study PRJEB29588, sample SAMEA2159032) | human gut metagenome | biome: human gut; feature: human-associated habitat; material: faeces | place: Denmark | collected 2008/2010 ... | reverse complement strand
TTTTTATAGATTCTGAAACAAGTTCAGAATGACAAAAATAAATTTTGTATATAAACCACAAAATACTAGCCTTTGAAAATAAATTCAAAGGCTAGTATTTTTATATTTAATTTGATATTTCCGATTTAATTATTTATTTCACCTTGTTTTGCTATTTTTTTATTATGAATAATTGAAGAAATTAAAGCTGCAACAATAAAGAATAAACCTATTAACCCAGTTACCACTTCTGGAACTTCTTTTACTGTAGTAATAAGCATTATGATTGCAAGAGCGCCTATAGCCCAGTGAGCACCGTGCTCAAGATATAAAAATTTTGCTAATGTCTTTGTTTCAACAAGCATTATAGTTAAAGATCTCACAAACATAGCACCTATCGCAAGCCCAATTGTAATAATAATTACATCATTACTCAACGCAAATGCTCCTAACACCCCATCTAATGAAAATGACGCATCAATCAATTCCAAATATATAAAACTTATTAACCCGGCACACTTAACAGAATCAGCTGCACATTGAGCCATTCTCATTTCTTCGTGTCGTTCCAAGAAATGAGAAACACCATCTATAGCTAAAAAAGTTACAATTCCAGAAATACCTGATAAAATTACAGGAATTTTCTCTGCTGATGGAATAAAATTCTGTAAGAAGACTACAACTAACAACGAAATTATTACTTCGATACCTTTTATATGATCCAGGTGAGATAGCGGAGATTCAATAAATTTAATCCAGTGAACATTTTTTTCATGATTAAAAAAGTAATTAAGAAACAACATAATCAAAAACATCCCGCCAAAAGTAACAATAGGCGCATGCGTTTCGTGCAAATAATGAGCATATTTGTCAGAATCTGTTAAGGCAATATTTGTAACCGTAAGCATATCTAATTTTGCAAAAATTGAAACTACTAGAATTGGGAACACAAATCGCATTCCAAAAACAGCGATAGCAATACCCCAGGTTAAAAATCTGTGACGCCAGACTTCTGACATATGTTCTAGTTTCATTGCATTTACTACAGCATTGTCAAAGGATAAACTTGTTTCTAATATAGCTAAAATTGCTGCAATAAAAACACAAAGCAACCCTGTACCATGGTGAACATGTTCACCCCATAAATAAGCAAAAATAAATCCAAATATGGTTACAAGATAGGAACCAATAAAATATTTATGCATAATAATCCTCTCTTTTTCAAATACTACAACATAATAATACACGAAAACAGAACAAAAGATATCATTTAAACATTGTAAAAGAGCTACCTAAAAATTCGGCAGCTCTTCACAATAAACTCTTATATATTTTAATTCATATCGCTAACACTTGGAACATAATATTGGAAGTTATCAGGTTCGTTGTTTGGAAAAACAAGAGAAAATGGCTGGTTTTGTCTTATTAAACCTGAACGACCCTTATATACTGCTTGATATTCTTTTTCAATAGGCAGACTTTCTTCTTGAAAATTAACATAACTCACAGGAATAAAAACAAATCCGCCATTATTTTGAGGAACGACTTTTCCAGTTACCTGGAACCCTTGAAATAACATTAAATCGTAGTCTAATCTCGTATTAGCATTCATTTGTATATGCAAAACCTGAGGCGGATTATTAGTTTGAAAATCCTCCAACGCAGAAACTTGAATAGTTTTAGCTTCTGTAGTTTGCATCAAGCATAAAGATAGAATAAGTCCAATAATTACTCCAAATAACTTTTTCATTTTATATTACTCCTTTTTATAATATTACTAGTAAAAATTTACTTTTTGTCTTTTTGTTCATCTTCTTTATCTGAATCTTTATCCGCATTTGGGAATTTTAAATAAAAAATTTGAGACTTTTTAATTTCTAAATCCTCACCTTTTTCTACATAAGAAAATGGAGATGCCTGATATACAGATTTAGCTGAAGATTTTATTCTATTTTCACCATTATTGTTAACAGCGCCATCCACAGCCGCAGCACCCATAGATAAACCTTTTACAAAGAAGTTACCTACACCTAAAGCCGCATTTTTAGCAAGCTGTTTTTTATCAAGCGGTTCAGTATATGATGCCACAATATTCGATTTAATATCGTGTGTTATTCCATCTGCCCCCATATAAAAATTAGGTTTAAATGAAAAACTTGCATCACGTTTTAATCTTTTTGGACTAACGACATCAACCAAATCTCCTTGAATAACATCTCCTGCCTTTAAAGTAATCTCATTTGACAAAGCCATTGGTTCATTCAATTTGACTATAATTGAAGCCGGCGGGTTCGCTGTTGAAAAAGCAGATAACGCTTCAACTTCAACAGTTTGAGCCAATACCAGATTATATACACCTGATAATACTACTAAAAAACATGAATATAAAAATTTTTGCCACATAAATCCACCTATTCTTTAAAAGATATAATACCAGAACTTAAAAGAAATAGCAAATATTCAATTATATCAAAGTTTTCCCAGATATTTTTTCAAATATTTCCCGGTATAAGAATCTTTACAATTCATAATATCCTGCGGAGTCCCCTGAGCCACAATTCTACCACCATCAATACCACCCTCGGGGCCAAGATCAATAATATGGTCTGCAATTTTAATCAAATCCAGATTATGCTCAATCATAAGTATAGTGTTACCCTGATCTGCCAAGGCCTGCAGAATTTTCACCAATTTATCCAAATCTGCCCAGTGAAGTCCCACTGAAGGCTCATCTAAAAGATAGAGAGTTTTACCTGTAGAACGCTTATTGAGTTCAGAGGCAAGTTTTATACGCTGAGCCTCTCCTCCGGACAAAGTTGTCGCACTTTGACCGAGTTTCATATAATCCAAACCTACATCATTCAACGTTTGCAGCTTATTTTTAATAGCAGGTATATTCTCAAAAAATTCTAAAGCTTCTTTTACACTCATATCCAGAACATCTGCAATTGTTTTACCTTTATACTTAACCTCTAAAGTTTCACGATTATAACGCTTTCCTTTACAGATATCACATTTTACATAGACATCTGATAAAAAGTTCATCTCAATTTTTAAAAGACCGTCTCCCTTACAAGCCTCACATCTTCCGCCTTTTACGTTAAAACTAAACCTGCCGGGTTTATACCCGCGAACTTTTGACTCATTTGTTTTTGCAAAAAGTTCTCTAATTGGAGTAAAAACATCGGTATAGGTTGCCGGATTAGAACGAGGAGTTCTTCCGATTGGAGATTGATCAATATCTATAATCTTATCAATATACTCAAAACCGGTAATCTCATCCACCCCTTGAGGTTTAGGCTTATTTTTTCTCAATTTATGAACAGCATATTCATATAATAATTCTTGCATCAAGGTTGATTTACCGCTACCGGAGACTCCTGTAAGAATTACGATTTTTCCAAGAGGAATATCTACATCTACATTTTTTAAATTATTAAGATAAGCATTTCTGACCTGTAAAAATTGACCATTTCCATCACGAATTTTATCAGGAATTGGAATAAATTTTTCCCCGCTTAAATATTTACCTGTAATAGATTTTTTTGCAGAAATTATATCTTCAACACTTCCTTGAGCTATAATCTCGCCACCGGCAATCCCGGCTCTTGGGCCAATATCTACAATATAATCTGCACTTCTGATTGTATCCTCATCGTGCTCAACAACAATCAATGTATTACCTAAATTTCGAAGCTTAAATAATGTCTTTATAAGCATATCATTATCGCGCTGATGTAACCCGATTGACGGTTCATCTAAAACATATAAAACCCCGCTTAATCCGCTACCTATTTGAGAAGCCAAACGAATACGCTGAGATTCCCCGCCGGACAAAGTTCCTGCCATACGTGCCAAATCCAGATAATGCAGACCTACATCAATTAAAAACTTCAAACGTTCACGAATTTCATCCAATATTTGTTTTGCTATTTTCAGCTGGAATTCATTTAAATCTAAATATAAATCCGTAATAAATTGAAATTCATCATCAATAGACATTCTGGTAAAGTCATAAATATTTTTATCCCTGATTTTTACAGCCAGCGGAAACGGCTTTAACCTTGCACCACCGCAGGCAGGACAAGGCTTTGCGACCATAAATTTTTCAATTTCTTCACGCCAATAGTCACCATTTGCATCATTATAACGTTTTTCCAAAAATGGAATAACCCCGACAAAAGGCTGAACATTAGTTTGATATCTATGAGTTCCAAATTGCTGAACTCTAATCTTTATAGGCTCCTTAGTTCCATATAAAACAATTTTCTGCTGCTCAGAAGATAAATCTTTAAAAGGGGTATCCATATCTATAGAACAAGCCTGACAAACCGATGACAACAAATCACTATAATAAGTAGTTGCACTTCTCGTTGCCCAGGCATAGATAGCCCCTTCATTAAGAGATTTTGATTTATCAGGAACAACCAAATCAGGATCGACAATAAAATCAGCACCTAAACCTGAACATCTTTCACAAGCTCCATACGGGGCGTTAAAAGAGAAAATACGTGGAGTTAATTCTTCAAAACTCAAATTGCAATCCGGACATGCCAGCTTTTCACTAAAAACAATTTCTTTGTCACCAACGACATCAACAATCATAATCCCATCTGCTTTTTTTAAAGCAATTTGAACACTATCTGCAATTCTTGATGATGCAGACTCTTTGACAACAATTCTGTCAACCACAACACTTATGTCATGTTTTTTAGTTTTGGCAAGTTCAATCTCGTCATCGTCAAGATTGTAAACTTCACCATCAACTTTTACACGAACAAAGCCTTCTTGTTTTAATTCCTCAAAAGTAGATGAATATTCACCTTTTTTTCCCCGAACAATTGGAGCTAGAATTTGAATCTTAACACTTTCTCCAAGCTGCAAAATTTTATTAACAATTTCATCCAGAGTTTGAGGTTTTATTTTTTTTCCGCAGGATGGACAGTATGGAACCCCGACCCGTGCATACAACAGCCTTAAATAATCATATATTTCAGTAATTGTCCCCACTGTAGAACGCGGATTATTACTTTTAGATTTCTGATCGATAGATATAGCAGGGGACAGTCCGTCAATATATTCAACATTTGGCTTATCCATCTGCCCCAAGAACTGTCTTGCATAGGTAGATAAACTCTCAATATAACGACGTTGACCTTCTGCAAAAATCGTATCAAAAGCCAACGAACTTTTCCCGGAACCTGAGACTCCTGTAAAAACTACAAGTTCATTCTTTGGAATTTCTAATGATACATTTTTTAAATTATGCTCTTTAGCACCTACTATTTTAATCTTATCAGCCATAACAACATGATTATGATACGATAATAAACATTTTTCAAATATTCTCTCACGAACTTTACAATTCTGGCAAAAAATGATATAATATCGGCAGTCCTAGCCAGATTGAAAAGTTTTTAAATATTGTCCTTTTTAGCATGAAAGGATAATTAATTATGGGAAAAAAATCTAAATACCCTGAGTACTCAAGCGGAACAATCACTGTTAACGGGAGAGACGTATCTACAACCAAAAGAGATAAAGATAATAATATTGTAAGTTCTAACTACAATATGTCTAAAACTGAAAAAAAAATATATGATTCTATCCAAAACAATCTAAATTCTTCATTAGGAAACCTTTTCAAAATCTCAGATAACCAAAGAAAAGAGTGGAATAAACAGCTAAACGCAATAAAACAACAAGGAACAAAACAAATTGACAGTATTTACAAACCTATGGAAAACAATCTAAAAAATGATATTTCCGCAAGATTTGGGAATTTGGATAATTCTATTTTCCTTGATAACCTAAACAAAATTACAGACAAAAGAGCCGAGGCTGTAGCTGATTTAAGCGATAGTATATTAGCAACACAAAACAATTTATATTCCGAAGAACTAAGAAACAGAATAAATACCATAACTCTATTAAATAATTTAAATTCTGCAATGAATTCAAATATTCTAAACTTTGCAACAGCAGCAAATTCAAATGCAAATTCAGGAAATTCATATAACAATGCCGCATATAACGCAAATGCATCCTCAGGTTCATGGGTTTCTGATGCTCTAAACTTTGGCGGAACAATGCTATCTTTCCTTTCCTGATAGCGCAAATAAAGGGGATAGCTACCTCCCCTTTATTTTTATAAATGTGAAGATATGTAACAAACTTAACCCTCTTAAGCAAATATTTATTATATATATACTTTATATATACAAGAGATTAAAATAAGAGGACGAACATATGGGCATTTATGGTATGGGCAAAGCCTTTAATCTAAGGTATGCAAATTCCGGACAATACAGAGCAACACATGTAAAAAGACCACCGGCACGACCAATGTGCGGCGGACATGCTGTTTCATTTACAGAAAATACCAATGTCACCATTAAAAATGGACCTAGCGGATTCTGGGGCTTTTTAGGAGGTCTCTTCGGCGGGCTGTTTGGAGGCGGCATGGGCGGAGGAATGAGCATGGGTATGGGAATGCCTATGGGTATGCCAATGGGAGGTATGAGCCCGTTCGGAATGTTGAATACCCAAATGTCCCAAGTGACACCACAAAAACAAAATGGCGATAGACTAGCTGATTTGCAAAAAATGTACCCAGATTGGAACATTACATCTGACGGAAATGGCAAATACGATGCGGTAAATAAAGACCAAACGGTACACCACAGTGGTAACTTTGATGAGATGTGTCAAAAATTATTAAAAGAAAAACAAGGAGCAGGTTCAACACCGGGAAGTTCAACACCGGGAAGTTCAACTCCAGCTAGCGCATCTCATGCAAATGAACCTCAAGGTGCAGGACGCACAGGTAAAAAAGTTAATGTTCCTGAAGGATGGTACAGAGCTGATACGAACAGTAGCGAAGGCAAAAGCCTTAATTTAAAAAGTTGCACATCTGCAAATGCAGTATTAAACAAATTATTAAACCATAAAATGGATGTGCTAAGTGATACTGATAGAGCCGCACTATGCAAAGAACTAATAAAAGCAAACCCTAGTGTATTTAATTCTGACGGCACTGTAAAAGCGAATGCAAACTTTGATAAACTTGATATTCCAAGTATAAACTATATAAAACAAAAATATACAGGAAATATAACCTACAACAAAACAGCAGGAACAGGCACCTACAAATCTAAAGCTACCGGAGAAACAGTTACCCAAAACTCTACAATGCAAGGAGCTGGAGGTCGCACAATAAAAGGTAAGAATGGTTATTCAGTACAAATATCAAACTCCGGAAATATTTACTTTGACAACAAAGGAAACAAAATATCAGCTGACGAGTTTAAAAAAGCATGCCCAAGCATATACGCAAGTGTAACCAAAGCTTCAGCACAAACAACAAATACAACTCAAACATCAGTTGCAAATCATCCAGCAAACAATGGAAAAACACACGTAGGTTCAAGACAACCTTGGTTATAGATAAAAAATCGGATATTACTATCCGATTTTTTAGTATTTTGAGAAACTCTTATAAACTAAACAAATGAACTTTTAAAGCCATAAAAATAAAATCCGATACTAAAAAAGAAAAAGAAAGGATTTATTTTTATGGCTCAAATTATTGAAAATGAAAGAAGAATTGTTAGACTATCCGTAGATGATGTTCTGAATATTGTAAGAGAATATCAAAGACTTACGAAAGAAAGCTGCTGCTATGAACATACCAGAGAAATTTTAAGCAGAAACATTCTATTTATTCCGGAAGATATGTAAGTAAAATACACCAGATATTAAAATTGCCCCTCTCCCATCTATGGGAGAGGGGATGGGGTGAGGGACGAATTATGCTATAATAAAACTTATGAAAAGCACTTCCAGAGCAAGATTACTTAGAAAAAACCAAACACCGCAAGAGAGCAAACTGTGGAAATTACTTAGAAACCGAAATTTTCATGGATTAAAATTCAAAAGGCAGCATCCAGTAGGAAAATATATTGTTGACTTCGTATGCATTGATAAAAAAATAATTATAGAAATTGATGGAGGTCAGCACAATACTCCAGATAAAATAAAAACAGATACTAGCAGAACCTTGTATTTAGAAAGTGAAGGGTATAAAGTTATACGATTTTGGAACAATGAGATAGATAACAATTTTGAAGGAGTATATCTCACTTTGCAAAAACTTTTAGTAGTATAACCCTCACCCTTACCCTCTCCCGAATACGGGAGAGGGTATACACATATCATATGCAATATTCTAAAATAACAACACTAGATAATAAAAATAGTCCCTCGCCCATCTATGGGAGAGGGGGTGGGGTGAGGGACTAAATAAAATAAATTTGTAAAACTTCAACAAAAACCACTTTAAATGAAATCCTGTTCATAGTATTATCAGACTAAAAGGATTTATACTATGCAATTTATTGATAAAGCTAAAATAAAAATCAGTTCGGGTAAAGGCGGCAACGGAGTCGTAGCGTGGCGCCGTGAAAAATTTGTAGACAGAGGTGGTCCTGCCGGCGGTGACGGAGGAAAAGGCGGAAGCGTATACCTGATAGCTGACGAAGGTTTATCAACTCTTCTTGATTTCACATACCGCTCAATATTTAAAGCTGATAATGGAGAAAATGGCTTTAAAAAAAGTATGCATGGTAAAAGTGCAAAAGATTTATATATAAAAGTTCCAACCGGAACTATTGTTAAAGACCTAAAAACAGGAAATATTATTGCGGATTTAACTGAACACGAACAAAAAGTTCTGGTGGCTCAGGGTGGACGCGGCGGACGCGGGAATATACATTTTTGTACCCCACAAAATAGAGCTCCTCAATATTGTGAACCTGGAGAACCAGGAATTGAAAGAGAATTACAGCTGGAATTAAAACTACTGGCAGATGTAGGACTTCTTGGACTTCCTAATGCAGGTAAATCTACATTTATAAGCAGGGTTTCCGCAGCAAAACCAAAAATTGCGGACTATCCATTTACTACTATAGTCCCCAATCTTGGAGTTGTAAGAAAACATAACGGAGATGGCTATGTAATAGCAGATATTCCGGGATTAATAGAAGGAGCATCAGAAGGTATCGGACTCGGACACGATTTCTTAAGACACGTTGAAAGATGCAGATTTCTTTTGCACATTGTAGATGGAACCGAAGAAAATCCTATAAAAAATTACCAGATTATAAATGAAGAATTAGCAAAATATTCAGAAAAACTATCAAAATTATATCAAGTAGTAGCTATAAATAAAATTGATTCCATAGAGCCTGATAGACTTGAAGAATTAAAACAAGAATTTAATAATCTAGGAGTAGAAGTATTTTGTATCTCTGCTGTAACCGGAGACAAACTGGAAGAACTAAAAAATGAATTAGAACACAAGGTTGATACAATAGAAAAACCAGAGTCTGAAGTTATTATTGAAGAAGATTTAGAAGCTACAAACAATGACGATGGATATTGGGAAGTTCACAAATTGAACAAAAATACCTATATGGTAACCGGCGGCAGAATAATAAGAATATCACAGGTCACTGATTCAAGAAGTACTGAACAGGTTATAAGATTCCAAAATATAATGATAAGTATGGGCATTATGGATGAACTTAAACATCTTGGAGTTCAAAATGGAGATACCATTATAGTAGGGAAACTTGAACTTGAATACTGGGACGATGAAGTTTATAAATAAATTAAAAATTAAACATTCCATTCAAAATTTTGTTTTACAGCCGGATTAGCTTTAAAACCATTATTTATATAAAACTGTTCAACAGCTTTGGATTCAACAGACATTAATGAGATTTTTTTATCTTTGTATAAAGATTTTAAACAATTCAATATTGATGTACCTATCCCTTTTATTGGAGAATTCTTCCTATCTGTAATATATTTTGGATTAACCTGAAGATACTCAATAAATACCTGTTTATCACCATCCGGAGTGAGTTCTACTAAGCCTAATACTTTTTTAGGTTCAAGCTTAGAAAATTTATTTAACTGTTCAGTAGCTGCATAAACAAAACCATCTTTTGGATTTTGTCTAAGAATAGTGAATACATCCCAACAAATATCATCAACAAATGTTTGAGGCGCCCAACTAGAGCATAAATCTTTTAACACTCGTAAATCATCATTACTTTTTGGATTAATTTTTACAAATGAAATATTATGAGGTAAATACTGATTATCTGAACTAAGTTTATTAACAACTGCCGGTCTTATAAATTTTGCACCAAATGATATATTATAATTTGTATCCATTCCAAATTTTCTTCACTGACTTCACAAACAATATAAAACAGAAAAAATAAAAATTTGCCATAACAAACAAATTTAATAACATTAAATGTAATACCTTGCAAGATAAACTTATCAATGATAGAATCATATTGTCAACAGTTTATAAAAAGAGGGTAAATTTATGGCAAGACTTATCAGACCAACCTGGGCAGTAAGATGCGTTCAATCAGGATGTAAATGCTTGTTTGAAGTTGCAAAATTAGAAGATGGAAAACAACAGGAAGTAGTTTGTCCAAATTGCGGTGAACACTATGTTTATCCAATTTATGACAACGACGAAAATGAACAAAAATAAGATGTACTTTAATAATACAGACAAAAGATACAACCAATTCAGTGCATATTTAAAGAATAAATTTGGAGCAAAAGTATATAAAATTACTCTTGATGCAGGTTTTTCTTGCCCGAATAGGGATGGAACAATATCCACAGGCGGTTGTATTTTTTGTGATGATGGAGGGAGTTTTTCACAAGCTCATTCAAACCTGTTATCAATAGAAGAACAGGTAAAAATCGGAGCTAAAACCCTTCATGACAGGTTTAAAGCTGAAAAATTTATGTCCTACTTTCAAGCATACACTAATACTTACAAACCTGTTGATGAACTTGAAAAAATTTATAAATCAGCACTCACACATCCAGATATTGTGGGCCTGTCAATAGGAACAAGACCGGACTGCGTAGAAGAAGAAAAACTAAATCTTATCTCGGATATAAGTAAAGATTATTACACTTGGATTGAATATGGATTGCAATCTATACATGACAAAACATTGCAAAAAATAAACCGTGGTCACGATTTTGATTGTTTCTTACAAGCATATGAAAAGACAAAAGAAAAAGGAATAAATGTTTGTGTTCATGTAATTTTTGGCCTATGGGAAACCAGAGATGAAATATTACAAACTGCGCAAAAACTTGCAGATTTGAAAGTTGACGGTGTAAAAATTCACATGCTCTGCGCTTTACAAAACACAAAACTGGCAAGACTATATGAAAATAAAGAAATTGACTTTATGACGGAAGAGGAATATGTAAATTTAGTTTGCGATTTTTTAGAAATATTACCTCCAAAAACAACAATCCACAGATTAGCTGGAAATGGATTAAAAAAGAATTTAATAGCACCCAGATGGCTTGGAGCAAAACTTGACTGCCTAAATAAAATTGATAGAGAATTTATTAAAAGAAATTCATTTCAAGGTTTCAAAAACACTTTACAAACATAAATTAATGTGAAATAATATATATGTTTCATTGTAACATTTTGTTAATGGTAATTAAGTGTGTTAGCAAAAAATATTTTTCATCGGTATTATACTAATGAAATTTATTTTAGATTTAGGTAGTGGAGAAAAAATATGTTAACAATTCAACCAAGATTCACACAGCAAGCATCCAGAACAGTCCAATTTAGAGGAAATGAAGAATACCTTAATGAAGAAACTTACAACCAGAAAAAATCGTACTATCAAAGACAAAAAGAAGGATTTGAAGAGATTTTGAACGATGAAAATGTTCCTGCAGGAATGAAAAAAGGAGCTAAAGTTTTTAAAATAGCTTCAGAAGGAATTCTTGAAGGCTGGGCTGTAACCTGGGCTGCGACTAAAGGCGGAAATATCCTAAAATCTTCATTTATAAAAGCTGCAAATTCTAAGTTTGCAAAATGGGCTGCAGAAATGCTTTCACCGGTAGGTAAAGGTTTAAAAACATCCGCTCAAAAACTTATGGAATCACTATCTAATAAAACGACTAACATTAAACAATCCAAATTTGTAAATAAACTTTTAGAAAACTTAAACAAAACTAAAGCAGGTCAGTTTGTTCTAAATGCTGCTAAAACTGTCGGCAAAGGATTAAAGACTGCACTTACTTTTGTAAAAAATCTTGGACAAAAAATTATAAGCCCATTAAAAGATTTAACATATGATAAAGTTGCAAAAGCAACAGCCCGAACTCTTGGAGTCGGCTCAGGACTTGCTGGAGCATATAGCGCTGCCAGAACGCCAAACGATGACCAAATCTTAGATGAATTTGAACAGGCATAAAAACTGATTTTAGTTGAGGACAAGATAATGACACAAATAAGTGCAATAAATAACTTCAAAACTAACCACCTGACTCCCCTGACGAACGATCCGCAGAAAAAAGAAAATACAGAAAAAGCTGCGACTGTAGTTGGGAGTACCGGCTTTGTCGCGACTGCAACAAAATATGCAAGCAAAAGAGGCTTAAGAGGTCAATCCGGAGAAAAAATTATTCAAGCAGGTGAAAAAACTCTTCAAACAATGATGGAAAGTGTTCAAGAATCCAGCAGAATTGCCGGTAAAGGTATGAAAGAAGCAACAGGATTTTTTGCAAAATTTAAAAAGGATGCAAGCATTTTCACAGAAGACTTTATGCGATTTGCCGGTAAATTAAAGAATAATAAAATAATTGAACCAATTATAAATAGTCCAATTACTAAAAAAGCTGCAGGCGCATTTGGCGGAGTTATGGCATTCTTTGTACTGGTTACAGGGGTAAGTAAAGCTGCAGAAAACGGTTCTCTTGCTATTAATGATTTAAAACATAAATATTATGAAATGAAATAATATCAATCATTTTTAATTGAGAAAATATAAAAATCGTGCTAAACTTATTATGTTATGCACGATTTTCTAATAAAAAAAATAGTCAATTCAGATATAGAAAAAGAACTTATGAATATAGGTTTTGATAAAAGTTATACGCACATTGCAAAAAACAAATTTGACTATATAAACATTAAAATATTCGACTTAAATTGTGCTCAAGCTAATATTATAAAGCAAACAGCACTTTCAGTTGGCGCTGATTGTGGAACACATAGGGATGTTATCACGGGTAAAATAGAAAACTCTTCATGTATATTAGGTGGCAGTGTTGCACAGCTCTTAAAAATTACCCAAAAACTAAAAATGCAACCTTTCAATTTGAAAGATTTAGGTACTCAAATAGAAAACATATTAGACAATAATATTAAAACTAATAGAACTCAAATAATTGGCGTACTAAATATTACACAAAACTCATTTTCTGATGGTGGAGAATATTATAAATTTGAAGATGCAATTAAACACTTAAATGAACTTGTTGAAGATGGTGCAGATATTATTGATATAGGTGCAGAATCAACTAAACCTTTTTCTAAGCCTGTTGATACCGAAACTCAACTAAAAAAATTAGAACCAATTCTTCAATACATAAAAGAAAAAAATATAAAAACTCCCATTAGCATAGATACAAGAGATTCAATAGTAGCACAAAAGTGTATTGAACTCGGAGCAAATATCATTAATGATGTTTCTGGATTTGATTATGATAGACAAATGGTTAAAGTTCTCGCACAAAATCCACAAATAAAAATAATTCTTCAACATAGTCAAGGTACACCTGAAACAATGCAAATAGCGCCGTCATACGAAAATTTAATGGACGAAATTTCTAGCAATCTACAAAATAAAATTGAATACGCAATTTCTAAAGGTATAAAAAAAGAAAATATTATTATTGATCCTGGCATAGGTTTTGGAAAAACAAAACAACATAATCTTGAGATTCTTAACCGCTGGCAAGAATTAAAAACAACAAGATGCCCTGTACTTATAGGATTATCAAGAAAAAGTCTGCTTGAATTGCCGGAAGCTGATAATAAAGAAAAAGATATGTACTCATTAGCACTTGCCACACCTTTACTCAAGGATAATATAGATTACATTCGAGTTCACAATGTAAAAATACACAAAAAACTTCAAAGTATCCTTTCTAAAAACCAATAGTCTAATTTATTAATTTGTTAGAAATATTAATAATACAGGTATGAGCAATCTTACAGCAGGAAAACTATTATTACTTATACTGTTAACACTAATATTACTGGTTTCGATAGGAACATATTTTAACCATACATATATCAGAGCAGAATTCAAAAAAATGGATCCGATGCCATCTCGTATGGGAGTATATTATAAAGGGTACAAATTAGGAACTACAAATAAAGTTAAAATATCAAAAGATTTCAAAACAACATATCTGTATATCACTTTGAATCAAAGAGGTTTGCAGCTGCCAAAAAACATTACAGTTAAAATAAAAAACTATAAAGAAGATGACGAAACTACTAAATATGTTGATATAATTTATCCACGCTCACCTATGCTGAAATATATAAAAACAGGTGATACTATAAAAGGCGAAAGTGGCTTCACATTTAGCGGAATCTCAGATATAAATCAGGCACATTTGGATGATTTATCCGAAAAAGGTGGAAGCTTACTAAGTTCTGCAACAAAAACTACAGATGCTTTGACAGAATTATTTGACCTTGTCACAGAAATTTTAACAGAGAACAGACAGAATATATTTGAATCAACATCATCCTTAAAAGATAGTATGGTTAATTTAAAAACAACAACTGCAAATCTCAAAGATTTATCAAACAAAGTTAATAATGAAATAACAAGTCAAACAATCAGAAACAGTGCTGCAAACATCGAAAAAACCACACTTAATTTTGCAAATTCTTCAAATGATTTTATTTCAATTTCAGGAAACTTTAATAAAACAAGCGCAGACTTCTCTGTACTTGTGCCAAAATTAAGTGTACTAATTGATGCTGTTCAACTCGTTGTTTGTAACGTAAACGAAATTATTGTAGGAGTAAAAAACACTTTAAAACAACGATTTGGCGGAGCAAGAATAATATTTGGCAAACCAATTAAATAAATTAAAAAAGCCTCTTGTTTAAATGAGGCTTTTTAAATTTAAATATTCTCATTCATAACTTCAACCATACATTCCTTTGCAACATTAGTTACAAAATCCATATCTTCAGGCTGAATAATCAACGGCGGATTGAAATATATAACATCACCTAATGGTCTTAATAAAACACCTTTTTTCAATGCTTTTTTATAAATCTGATAACCTAAACGCAAATTAGACGGATAAGCTTCTTTTGAGTTTTTATCTTTGACAATTTCAATAGCATTTATCAATCCGATATTACGTACCTCGCCAACGTACGGCAATTCTAAAAATTTATCTTTTATAATTTTGTTAAAATACTTAGCATTTTCAACAGCTTTTGATATAATCTGCTCGTCCTCAAGAATATTTAAAACCTCTATAGCTGCAGAACAAGCAAGCGGGTTTCCTGCATAAGTATGCGAATGCATAAAAGCTTTACCTTTACCGTAATCATCATAAAATGCATCATAAATTTCTTGAGTCGTCACACAGATAGACATCGGCATATATCCGCCTGTTAAACCTTTTGACAAACACATAATATCAGGCGAAACCCCTGCATGATCAAAAGCAAACATTTTACCGGTTCTACCGTATCCTGTTGCAATTTCATCTGCAATCAAATGTATATTGTATTTATCACAAAGAGCTCTTAACTTAGTTAAATATAACGGCGGATAGACTTTCATCCCCGCAGAACCCTGAAGTAATGGTTCAACAAGCATCGCACAAGTTTCATTCCCGAACTGCGCAAATGTTTTTTCAGCCTTTTCAAAACACTCACAATTACAGTTATCCCTACATTTTCCATACGGACAACGAAAACAATCAGGCCCATCTACATGCACCACATCCATTAATATTGGTTTGTAAATTTGTGAATACAAATCGCAAGCTCCTACGGATAAAGCACCGATAGTTTCCCCGTGATATGCGTCAGATAATGCCATAAAACGTTTCTTATGCTTATTACCGGTCTGCTGATGGTACTGAAAACTCATTTTCATAGCCATCTCAATAGCAGCAGAACCATTATCTGCAAAATTAAATTTACACAACCCCACAGGCAAAACTTTTATAAGTTTTTGACATAAAGTAATCGCGGTTTTATGCGTAAAATTTGCAAAAATAACATGCTCTAATGTATCTAATTGTTTTTTCATAGCAGCATTTATTCTTGGATTACAGTGTCCCAAAAGGTTACACCACCAAGAACTTACAATATCCTTATAACAATTTCCATCTACATCATACAAATTAATACCTTGTGCATGGTCAACAACAATTGGCGGCAAAGTTTCATAATCTTTCATTTGAGAGCACGGATGCCAAATATATTTTAAATCTTCTTCCTGCCAATTCATACTTTTACCTTCTTTCTTACATTCCATACAAAATTAATTATACCACTATTTAAATAACTTAAGTAAAGCATCACGTGATATCTTAATATCTTTATCATTGCGTTTTACAGTAGCTATAACATCTACACCTGTTAAAATTTCTACCTGCTTTTTATTATCAAGATGCATAAAATTACTTTCATCAAAATTATTTAAAACTATCCCCCGAACATTAATTCCTCGAGCTTTTGCATACTCAACAGTCAGAATAACAGAATTAATTGTTCCTAAACCAGCATCAGCAACAATTAAGATATCTAAACCTAGCCCGCTTATTACCTGTGGAAGCAATAATTCATGCCCATTAGTCAAATTAAAAGGACAAGTGATACCTCCTGCACCCTCCACCAGTAAATAATCATAATCTAAAGACTTCTCTTGAAAATCAGCTTTTATTTTACCAAGAGTAATATTAACCCCCTGACGCTCGGCTGCAAGATGTGGAGAAACAGCTTCCTCAAAACAATAAGAAAGACAATTCATAGGCTCAACCCTTAACCCTGCAGTACGAACCACAAAATCACAATCACCAGGAAGCAACGAACCGTCATTTTGCCTAATAGCACCACTTAAAGCTGGTTTATAATAACCACAATCAAAACCTAAATCCCTCATTTTCTTCACCAGCAATCCTGAAACATATGTTTTACCTATATCTGTCCCTGTTGCGGTGACAAAAACTGACTTACAACTCATATCCAACATCTCCTTCAAATTAAAAAGCGATAACAAGTTCGTTACCGCTTTTATTATATTGCAAAAATATTTTTAGTTAACAACTAATTTTATAAAGTAGCGCCACCATCTAACAAGTAGTCATAGTGTCTAATATCATCATAGTTATTTAAGCTATCTGGAGGTGCAATTTTTGATTCAACTTCTTTTTGAGGAACAGGTTGAGGTTTTGTAGATCTTCTGCTTAACAATGCATCAAAATCAGGTTCCAGAGTCAACTCAAAGTGGAATCTACCATATTTTCTGTGCTGTTCATAAGCATTGTTAATCAAAGGATATCCCCAGTACAATCTAGCACTTAAGTCTCCAGGAAGCTGAACTCTCAAGCCCATACCAACAGAAGCCAGGAAGTAGCTGCCACCATAAATATCCTGCCCAACCCAAGGGAATACTCCGGCAGTATCCGCAAACACAGCCCCTTTAATATATTGACCTATAAAGTTACGAGTTTCGCCAGTCTTAGAGGAGGTAATAGTTCTTGGAAGTAAAGGGAACATCAATTCACCGCTTAAGAAGTAACCGCTTTTACCCATTACAATACCTTCAGAATAACCTCTAACAGTCGCAAGACCACCTGTTTGGAATTGATCTAAGTATGGAATATATTTACTATTTGGAATAATTTGATAGCTTCCGCGTAATTGACCGATTACACCATGTGAAAAATCATGTAATCTCAATAACCCACCACTATACTTAAAATAGCTTGAGTCACTGTCAAATATAGGGAATGCCATTGATGCATTCTGACTTAAATACCAAATACCATATCTGGTATCCTTTCTCATATTCAAACCAACATCAAGACTTGTAACCTGATCCACATCGGCAAACGGAGAAGAACCCATTAAAGCCTCAAAAGCATCATCATATCTTGACCAGGTTCTAGCTCGCTTATAATTTAAAGCTGTATATGTTTTCAATTCAAATCCACGATTTCTAACAATCGGTTGGTCATAGTATAAACTATATATATATGAATTACTTTTTAAACCTAATGGTGCAGCTGAGCCATACTTAACGTTGGCAAAAGTTGAAGAATAAGAAAAACCAACTCTGCCATCTTTTCTATTAACTGGAACACTGTAGTCAAAGAATGGGCTTATAGATCCTTTAGAAAAATAAGATCCCATAGACATTTGGTCTCTACGATGGAACAAACTATCTGCAACAAGCATAGGACCACCTCTTAATTGACCGGTACTCCTTCTGCCAGCGTTATCCATTACCCCGATTAAGTGGAAAGGAAAAGTTTCTTGTGCGGTTAATTCTATATCTGTCGTACCTGGTGTTTCACCAGCTTTTAAATTAGCAGCAAGATTAACACCATCATGATATCTGTTAAAGTCTAAAACATCTTTTTCTAAATCGACAATATCAAATAACTCACCTGATTTTTGAGGCATACGATCCAAAATATACTTACTTCTGGTATATTTGTTATTTGCAACAGTAATATTACCAATTTTACTTTCGATTAATTCAATTTTGATATTACCATTTGCAACTGTTTGCTCAGGTAAATATGCTCTTGCAGTTACATAACCTTTTTCTGCATATAAATTATTCAAAGCATTAATTGCAGCTTGAATATCAGACATAAAAACATTACGGCCGACATATTGACCAATAACGCCATTAATTTCTTCCTTACTAAGGATTTCAGAAGGTGAAACTTCAATAGAATTGACATAAACACCTTTTGAACCAATTTCATCAACTGTAGCCTTCATTGCATCAGGAATACTTGCTTCCGGCGCAGCAGAATTTGTTACAGATGAACCGCCGGTACCATAACGTTTTTGTTCATATTGATAATAATCAGAATCCATACGTCTACGGTTTTTGTCATATCTCATCATGTCAGAATCATGAATTGCAGCTCCACCGACTTCATTCATAACAGGAACTATACCGTGCGTATATCCAAAACCGGCATTGATACTTCCGGCATTACCAACACCTTCACCTGCTGCAAAAACAGGATTAAACATTCCAGCAAGAGTAATCGCACAACAAGCAGATGCTGCTATAAATGTTAAAAACAATCGATTACTTTTCTTAATCTTCTTCATTGCTTGTATTCACCTTCTATTATTAAGTTAACTTATATATCTAGTTGTATATCTAAAATTATATACTTTGTTTTATTGTCATACGAATTAAATAATATAAAAACTTTTTTTTGACTTTTTATTACAAAAGTTTACAAATTTAAATATTATAAATCCACCACAATATTATACAGAATTACTATAATTATGTAAAGATGTTACAAAAAAAATAAACCGAATGGATTACTATACAATAACTGATATTTTGTGATAACATAAATTTGTTAAAAGGAGAGTTATTATGAGAAAAAATTTAGGTTTATTAGCAGCATCTTTTACAATACTTGGTTGTCTATCTTTTGGTTCAGCAGCACTTGCTGAAGGGTTTTCTGTTGCCATTGTTGATGTTCCGCAAGTTGTAAATGCATCCGGTCAAGTTCAGGCTCTAAAAAAAGAACAACAAGCTAAAGCCGATGAAATTATTAAATTTGTAGAAAAAGCAAGAAAAGATGTAGCTTCAATAACAGATGCATCAAAGAAAAAGGCTGCAGAAGAAAAATACAACAAAGAATTAGTCGCCAAAAAACAAAAAATGGATTCTGAATACGCTGAAAAGCTAAAAGCACTTGATACTTCTATTTCACAACAGATTAATGAAAAAGCTAAAGCTGACGGCTACGATTTAGTACTAAGCAAGGGAATTGTCCTATATGGCGGAAAAGATATAACAGCCGAAATTATTAAAGTTGTCAAATAATTTAAATTTTTAAATAACAAAAAGCACTCTTGATTATCAAGAGTGCTTTTTGTTGCTATATATCTTTATAAGAACCTGCAAACTTATCAGTATAAACAGTATGCAAAATCTCATGAGATTTATGTGAACCCGGATGCTCAAGATATTCCTGATACAATTTTTGAACAGACGGATTCAAATGAGATTTTCTAACAGAAAGCTCAGAATCTTCCTTATATAACCCATCAGCTCTGTCCTGCTTAATACTAGAATCATCACAACTGCGAGGCTGACCGCCGCCATTAATACAGCCACCAGGACAAGCCATAACTTCAAGCATCTGAAAATCTGCTGTTCCTGATTTTATTTCTTGTAGAGCTTTTTCAGCTTCTTTTAGAGTTGAAACGATTCTAACAACCAGCTTTGTGCCTTTTATTTCAAGAGATATACTTCTTGAACGATTTGAAGTTCCTCTCATTTGTTTAATATCAACATCTTGTAAAGGCTCACCACTGGCAAATTCATACGCTGTCCTTACCGCAGCTTCTGCAACACCACCAGAGGCTCCAAAAATTGTAGCTGCACCAGAATATTCTCCAAAAGGTGAATCATTAGGCTCTGGCGTTAAGGTATTAAAATCAATACCTGCGGATTTAATCATTTTGCCCAATTCTTGCGTTGTAATGACATAATCAGTATCCGCCTTGCCGTTTCTATACATTTCAGGGCGTTTACACTCATATTTTTTAGCAGTACAAGGCATAACTGCAACTACAACTAAATTTTCACGTTCAACACTAAAGTATTTAGGAACTAAATCAACAAGTACAGAAGATAACATACTCATTGGTGATTTACAGGTAGATAAATGATTCAACATATCAGGGTGAGAATCTTCAAGATATTTAATCCAAGCAGGACAACATGATGTAAATAATGGAAGGTTTTTACCTGATTTTAATCTTTCCAAAAACTCAGTTGCCTCTTCCATAATTGTTAAATCTGCAGAAAAATTAGTATCAAAAACATGATTAAACCCAATTTTTCTTAAAGCTGCATTCATTAAACCAATTGTATTTTCACCAGGTTCAAGCCCAAATAATTCACCTAGAGCAACACGTGTAGCTGGCGCCATTTGTACCACTACAGTTTTAGCCGGATTTGTTATTTCATCCCAAAGTTTATCAGTTTCATTTTTAATAGACAAAGCACCAGTAGGACATACTGCAACACATTGACCACAATTTACACAATCAACCTGCCCGAGAGGTCTTCCATTCATTGGTTGAACAACTGTTTTTGAACCTCTATTGGCAAATCCTAAAACAGAATGCCCTTGAAACTCAGAACAAGCTCTTACGCAAGCTCCACATAAAATACATTTATTTGGATCTCTGACAATTGATGGACTGCTATCATCTACCGGAAGGTAGTCATCTAAATCTTTATCCGGAAATCTGATATCTTTGATACCGTATTCCTCAGCATACTGTTGAAGTTCACAATTGCCACTGCGTTCACAGGTCAAACATTTTCTATCATGATTAGCCAGAAGAAGTTCCAGAACAGTTTTGCGAATTCTTCTTGTTTTTTCTGTATTAAGATGAATTTTTAAACCGTTTTCCGGCGGCATAGTACAAGAAGATTGAATACCTCTTCCTTCTACTTCAACAACACACATTCTGCAAGCCCCAAAAGAAGTTAAATCAGGACGATAGCAAAACGTAGGCACATTCATGCCAGCCTTCCTAATAACTTCAAGTAGATTAGGCTCATCTGTGAACTCAACCTCTTTTCCGTCAATAAATAATACTTTTTTATCTGTCATTTTTTATTCCTTTTCTTTTGTAATTCTGAAACATTTTCAAAATCATTTTTACCTGAGAGCCTGAAATAAATTCAGCCGTGCTTAAGTTTGTTACTCTAATACAATCGCCTTGAACGGACAATTAGTTAAACAAGCTTCGCACTTAATACATTTTGATTGATCAATATGATGCGGCTGCTTAACTTCACCTGATATAGCTCCCACAGGACAAGTTCTTGCACATTTTGTACAACCCTTGCAAAGAGATTCCTGAATTACAACTTTCTTCATTGCTGTACAAACACCTGCAGGACATTTTTTATCTTTAATATGCGCAATGTATTCATCTCTGAAATATTTCAAAGTCGACAATACAGGATTTGGAGCAGTCTTACCAAGCCCGCATAAAGAACCCTCTTTAACTGTTATTGCAAGTTCTTCCAATAATTCCAAATCTTTCATCTCGCCTTTTCCTGCAACAATTTTTTCGAGAATTCTAAGCATATTTTTTGTTCCCTCTCGACAAGGTACGCATTTACCACAACTTTCATTCTGGGTAAAGTTCATAAAGAATCTTGCAACTTCGACAATACAAGTATCTTCAGCCATTACGACAAGTCCGCCGGAACCAACCATTGCACCTGCTTTAATTAAATTATCATAATCCATAGGTATATCTAAATGTTCTTCTGTTAAACACCCACCGGATGGACCGCCGATTTGCACAGCCTTAAATTTTTTACCATTACGAACACCGCCGCCTATATCAAAAATAATTTCTCGCAATGTTGTTCCCATAGGAACTTCAATCAGACCGGTATTATTAACCTCGCCGGTTAGCGCAAATGTTTTAGTTCCTTTAGAAGTTTCTGTCCCCATAGAACTGAACCAATCAGCCCCTCTTAACAAAATAACAGGAACATTTGCAAGAGTTTCCACGTTATTAATTAACGTAGGTCTGCCAAATAATCCCTTATTTGCAGGGAATGGAGGTTTTGGTCTAGGCATCCCGCGTTCACCCTCAATTGAAGCTATCAGAGCAGTTTCTTCACCGCAAACAAAAGCTCCGGCGCCCTCTTTTATATGAATATCAAGACTAAAATCTGAACCCATTATATTTTTGCCTAAGAAATGACGTTCTTCTGCATCTGCAATCGCTTTTCTCAAACGTTTAATTGCTAAAGGATATTCTGCACGCACATAAATATACGCTTCATCTGCACCGATAGCAAACGCTGCAATTGCAATCCCTTCTAATAATTTATGAGGATCACCTTCCATAACTGACCTATCCATGAATGCACCAGGATCGCCCTCATCACCATTACATACAACATAGGATTTACCGCCTCTATTTGCAGCCGTAAATCTCCATTTTCTACCGGTAGGGAATCCACCGCCCCCCCTGCCTCTCAAGCCTGATTTCTCTATCTCATCAATTACGGCATCAGGATTGTTTTGTTCCAAAACTTTTGCAAGAGCTTCATAACCTCGAACGGCAATAGCTTCATCAAGACATTCTGCGTTTATATGACCACAATTAGCAAGAGCAGTTCTTGTTTGTTTTGCATAAAAATTTATATCTTCATTTCTATGAACCTTTTGATGGGTCCAAGGATCAGTATATAAAAGCCTTTCAACCGGTTTATTATTTTTTATATGACTTTCATAAATTTCTTCAACATCTTCCAGATGCACTTTAACATATGTAACATCCTTATCTGGAATAATAACTAGAACACCTTGTTCACAAAAACCATGACAACCTGTTGGCACAATAGTCATTTTATCGTAATCAGACAGGACAGAAACATCAGCGCCTAACTCCTTAAATTTTTCAATAATTTTTAAAGAACCATTTGCAACACATCCGGTTCCAGCACAGACAAGTACTCTTAAACCTTGTTTTGCAATTTCTTCTTGAGCTTTTAATTGCTCTTGCTTTATATCTATATTCAATGATGTTTTTTCCATATTATCTTTCCTCGCGAATAAGAGTATCTAATATAACTTTAATAGCATCCGATGTCATCTGTGGATAAACCTTTCCGTTTATGACACATACCGGAGCAAGCCCGCAAGCACCAAGACAACTTACAGTTTCAAGTGAAAAGAGCCCGTCATTTGTTGTCATCTTACCATCTTTTAAATCTAAATGAGCTTTAATAGCATTCAAAACAGGCATGGAACCCCTAACATGACATGCGGTTCCATCACAAACTTTTATTTCATATTTTCCCTTAGGATCCAATGAAAATTGTGCATAAAAAGTCGCAACACCATAAACCGTTGCAGGAGAAAGTCCCTCTATTTTTGTGCCAATATAAATCAACGCATCTTCAGGCAAGTATCTGTATTCTTCCTGAACTTTTTGTAAAATCGCTATCAAATTAGACTTTTTTGAATCATAAGATCCAATAATTTGATCTAATTTAGTTGTGTCGATTTTACGAGAACTATTTACACTCATTCTCGCACTCCTCTATATGTAATTGTATTAACCCACAATCGCTCTGAACACTGTTAAAATTGAGACCAAAGCAATTAATGATTATAGAATAGCACAGAACAAAAAAAAAATGCAAATTAATTAAAAAAATACACTTAAACAGACTATTTTTTATTAACTTGAGCAGTTAAATACTCAAATGTTCTATAAACCTTACGAATAAAATTATCCTCATGGCTGTATTTTACCTGTATTATCTCAGATAAACCATATTCATCTTTCAATACTATTTTCTTTACACCTGAATGGACAAACAAATCTTTTGTAGTGTCAACAATTGCATTATCCGTTTTGCCGGTGAGCTTATTTACCACTGTTAGAACAATACTTTTATCAAGCTTATCTTTTAATTTAGAACTTATTTTTGATTTATCAGAAATGACAGAAGAGGCTCTATCTATAGACAAATATACACTTTTACTTTTGGCATACGAAACAAAAACATCTTTCACCAAAGACAAATCATACAATGCTGTCGAAACAGAATCTTTACCATAAGATTCTACTATATTCACCGATTCATTTAAATAAAAACGCTTTAATTCAGATGCAACATTTTTTAAATTTTGACATAATGGTGATATTTTCATATATCCCTCTATTAATATTTATTTCTTTGATAATATCAGCTTATCACAAAAAGCAGAAATAGGACATTCTCCACATTTAGGTGTAATAGGTTTACATATATTTTGCCCGTGAGTTACCATAAGAGTATTAATAGGTATCCAAAATTCAACCGGAAGCTTTTCTCTCAATGCGAATTCTGTCTCTTCCGGAGTTTTTGTTTTTACATACCCTAATCTGTTAAATATTCTGTGTACATGCACATCAACACAAATTGCAGGTTCTCCAAAGCCAAGTGTCATAACCAGATTAGCAGTTTTTCTCCCAACTCCGCGGAATTTACACAACTCATCGATAGAACTTGGAACACTACCGTTATATTCTTCTATTATCCGTCTTGACAATTCTATAATTTGCCCGGCTTTATTTTTATAAAAACCGACAGGATAAATAGCCTTAGCCAGCTCCTCTTCTTTAACCTGCATCATTTCTTCCGGGGTTTTGGCAAGTTCAAGCATTCGCAGAGTTGCAGGATATGTGGTTCTGTCATTTGTTCTTAAACTTAAAATACAAGCAATTAAAACAAGATATGGATCTTTAAATGAATCCATAAGTATTACAAAATCACTTTGAGGCTGCTTAGCTTTTATTAATATATCTACAATATTACCTATAGCCTCTGATTTCATTAATTTAATAGCCTTTCAACATCCACAACAGTTCTTAACTTTAATGCATATATATTATCCATATCAAAACGCTGGAGCTTAACGGCATCTTTTTCTGTTGTAATAATACTACCCCCAATATCAAGAATATCAGTAGGTGTATACTGATGATGATCATCAAAAGTTATAGTTTTTACGACCTGATAATCCGTTAAAAAATCATAAAACTGCTGCGGTTGACCTATTGCACAAATAGCAGTTACCGCTAAGCCCTGCATCAAACGCTGACCTGTTTTTATATTATAAACATAATCAGGCTCTGTATAACAAACACTTGTAGGCAGTTCCAACCTTTTATGCATAATTCTTGCAACTTTTTCAGCTGTCTTATGTTCTACATTTTTACTTACAATAACAAGTTTATCTATTCTATCAAGAGCTTCCGGACCTTCTCTTAATGGGCCTGCCGGCAGTAAATTCTCATTTCCAAAACCTTTTACACTGTCCATTAGCACTATATCTAAATCTCGGTGCAATTTCCGATGTTGAAAACCATCATCCAAAATAATTTTTGTAATCCCAAATTTTTCAACCGCATACTTTGCAGCCAAATATCTGCTTCTACAAGTAAAAACATAACACCCCGGGGTGTTTTCTGCCAGCCAGAATGGCTCATCACCGGCTTGCAAAGCATCAAAATATATTGATGCACCATCAGAAATCATATTTACATTTTTGTTATTTAAACGTCCGCCGTATCCTCTTGAAACAATCGCAACTTTTTCACCATTATTCACAAAATATTTTGCAATTTCAGATACCACAGGAGTTTTTCCAACACCGCCTGTAGTCATATTCCCTACAGAAACAACAAATGCATTAACCCGCTTTGGTTTTATCCATTTTTTATCATAAAAAAAATTCTTTAACCTGCTTCCAAATCCATAAAAATAAGAACAGAATTTTAGAATTTCAAAAAGAAGCCCATCAGGATCTCTTTGATAATGTATTTGTGTAATTTTTGTTTTTAAATTTATCATATATTAAAACATCAATCTGAATAACAAGAATCTTTTATTCAATTTTTCTGAGAATTTTCTCAAGTTAGCAGTAGTTACAACAGTATCATCAACAATTTTCTTCAAGTCAGAAGCCTGATTTGGACTTGATGGATTTACATTATTGACAGTTTCTAAAGCTGTAGAAACTTCTACCATAGCGTTATTAACATTTGTAATTGCACAGGTTATCTGTTTTTTCAATTTATCGTCTGAAGTAATTGCATTTACACTTTCACTAATTTGAGAAAGGTTTTCTGCTATAATCTTGATATTTTTACCTGTCTGCTCTGCATCTGCAGCATCCATAACTTTGTTTAGATTTCTAGCTAATGCATCAACAGAATCTGTTGTAGACATTAGTTTTGTCTTAAACTCTTTATCGCCAATTATATTATTAACGTTTTCAGACAATTTTGAAAAATCATCAGTTGCCTGCTGTGTCATTGCAAGTAATTGTTCAATATCTGCTTTAGAAGAATCTAACAACGCATCAACCTTATCAAAAGTTACAGAGGTCCTTGCAGTTAGAGCATTAACATTTGCAATTGTTTTCTTTAAGTCAGCAATTGTCTCATCGGTTAAAATATCATTAACTTTTTTATTAGTTTCAGTCAGTGTTTCTGCCGCTTTATACTGCCAATCCATAAAATCTGACAATCTCATTGGTTCAATAATAGTATAAGGAGTTTTTTGCTTAGGGTACTGCAATGGCATATTATCAAGCGATACCAATCTTAATTTATGAGTATTTTCATCTGTAACAGCTGATCCGCGTAAAAACTCTGGAAGTATAAAACCAGGTAAATTAATAAAATAATCAACTTTATACGCATAGTTAGTATGAATACTATTCTTGTAATTATAAGGGATTGAATCTTTTGAAACAACCTCAACACCTTTTACCAAACCTACATCATAATATTTTCCACTCAACTTCATTTGAACCGGATCATTTTTAAACAACAAATTTCTATTCACCATAGGAATATATATTGTCTTAGTTTTAGGAGGTGTAATCTCTAAAAATAATTCACCAATAAGACCTGACTGCTGAATAGAAAAAGAAGATGCTCTAGGTATCTGAACATTTGGATCAGTTATTACAAACTTAACTTTTACAAAACTATCTTCTCCTTCTACAATCGGAGTAATCTCTTCTACCTGACCGACTTTTAGCCCCATAATCTGAACACCTGCACCCGGTCTTAACCCATTAACATCTTTAAATTGAATCTCTATTCGTTTTGCAGATGAAAAAGCTCTACCTTTTACCTTTAAGACTGTTCCAACCAGAAGAACAAGTGCAACCAGAGTTAATAATCCAACTTTGAATGATGAAGAAAATTTCATTATATACCATCCTCTAATACAATCGAGTCTATAAACATATTAACAGAAACATAAAAAATCTGTAAAGTTGTTAAGCAATAATAATAAAGAGACCATACAAAATACACTACATGGTTGATTTTTATCAAAAAGACTATAGAAAACTTAATAAATAGCGTATAATTTTCATAGAATATTGACTTATAAAAAAATATACTTATACCTAAGACAGGTAGAAACATTAAAGAAAACAGAAGGAGATACTGAATATGGGCATGGCCGCATCTCAGGCAAGATGGATTTCATTAGCCGCTAGAAAATCAAATGTTGAATATGAAGGACAACAAATAAATCAGGCAAGAACAGCTCTGGCCAATCAGAGTTCTCAATTGTGGAACCAACTTTATGATATGAATGTTCCAACAGCTCCTAGTACAAGTGATTTTACAAAAACTCAGTACTCCTTTGAAAATGGAGATTCAACTCAAACAATTACAAATATTCAAGATGCCGACTATACTGATGCTGACGGACTGCATTACAATTCATATATAACCTACACAGCAAAGGTTTCAGAATACACAGGAATTAGAAATACAAATTCAAATCCACAAGTTCAATTTATAGAAGCTACAGATAAAAATCCGGCATATTATATGGTTGGGAACAAGAAATTAACATGTCTTGCTGATGTGGATAGAAAAGATACAAGTTCTACAGGCACATGGGGTACTTATAGTGCTCAACTTGACCAAATTGCAGAAGACTGGCCGGATACGCAAGTCGCAAAAGATTGGTTAGACTTCAAAAACAATGGTAATGAAGAAGCATTAAAAAATATTCATCTGTGGACAGATACAAATAAACAGGTCAATTTTGCATCTGGCACCTCTAACACAGCAGATAGCTTAGAAGCTTGCAGACAAGATCCGGCACAAGCGCTTCATTCTTACTATTCTGATTATCAAACAAAGAATAAAGAAGTCTCTAAATACGGTATCATAGAATATGATAGCAGTGGGAGAGCCATATCAGTACAACTGGAAGGTTCCAGTGTCGTATATGACCTAACAACATCAAGTGTAACTGATGAAAATGCATACCAGGATGCAATGAATCAATACAATTATGAAAAACAAGTCTATGAAAAAAATGTTCAAGATATCAATGCGAAAACAGAACAGATTCAAACAGAAGACAGAACACTGGAACTTAGGCTCAAGGCGCTTGATACAGAACAAAATGCACTACAAACAGAAATGGACGCCGTTCATAAAATTATTTCTAAAAATATCGAAGGAACATTCAAAACATTTGCAAGTTAGCATAAGTAATATAATAAGAGGTTTAAAATGTCTTACAAAAATGACAGTAATTTAGTAATAGCAAACAGATTTGGAGATGCAAGCGGTGCAGCCAAAGCCCAACTTTGGGAAACATATGACAGATTGCGAGACTTAACAGTTTCAGGAAGCGGTACAGGAACAGGTTTCGAAGCCGCAGGAGGTTTGTTGTACAATATGGCGAGCTTACTTGCACCATCAGCATTTGCTACAATTTTTGGAAGTTCTGAAACAATGAATATCCCTGGAACATCCTACTATTCAAAAACAAATACAGGCTCTTCATACGGAGTAGATTCATTATATAATTATTCTGGATTTCCAAGCGGAGCAGCCTCAATAGGATCAATATACGGCCTTGCTACAGGTGGAGCATCTTCTATATTAAATGGCTGGGGAACTAACAATGGAGTTGCCACAGGATTTGCCTCAAGCGTAGGCGGGCTTGCCGATATTACAAGTGCAGCTGCCTATGGAATAGGAACAGGCAGCGGACTTGGTAAAATATCTTCAAATGTTGTAATGCCATTTGCAAGCTGCATATCAGGTTTTGGAGGCATCTTAACAGCTATTTCACCTTATTTAGGTGTATATGGTGCAGGAACAACTGTACTTGGAAACCTTATGCAAGGAACATCTTCAGCTGCACTGGCAGCTTATCAAAATATCACGGGCAACATAACAACAAACGCAGATACAATCCTATCAACTAAAGTTAGAAATATCGAAACTGTATGTAAAATGCTTGATACTCAAGGTGACATAGCAAAGAAAATGCTTAAAGAAGGTATTGATAGTGATAGTAAAGCTATTCAAAACTTATAATTAAAATAGAATAATCAGAAAAAAGCTAATGTTTATCAAACATTAGCTTTTTAATTAATATGTTAAATCACTATTATGAAGGTACTCCATATTACCTTGCTCTATAATCCATCCTGTACAGGTTCCAAACTGATAAAAATGACGTCCCATACAACCATTATTAAAGGTTTCTATCCAAACATCATCTTTCTTCCGACCTAAAGGTGAAATTCCATCTTGATAAATTTTAAACCTAAAAAGATCTTTACCATCAATATTAGGTCCGGAAGCCCCATTTATATCAAGGCTAATATAACCACAAACACCTTGATAAGAACCACTATTGAGACCCGCAGTACACCAACTAGAAACATAACCATCACCATTACCTGCCGAAAACTGAATAACTGAACCATTATTTAAAATATAAGTTGTCCTCCAAAGCAGTCCAAATTGAGAATTATTACCTTTAAAACGTGTCTTATAAAATTTTGCAACACATTTTGAACCTGGATAAACAATTTTACAAGGTGATAACCTGACAAAATGACTTAAATTTTCCGCAATTTGCTCTGCACATTGCTCCTCAGTATTATCTGATCTTACACACCAGGAAGACACATCACCATATTCGTCAATAGCTCGCCTAAAACCTTGCGATAATATTGAATATGTTTCTTTAACCTGAGCTACTGTAGCTTTTTCTCGTGCTTTAGATATTAAATTCGGAATAGTCATTGCAGCGACCACACCGATTATTCCAAGAGTTATAAGAACTTCGGCAAGGGTGAAAGCTGCTTTTGGGCGAATATGGTCATTCAGAGCCTGCACGAGCAGAAGGCGGGAACGTAGTGGAGTCCCGTTTAATGCGAGTGCAGAGATGTTGTCATTCTGAGGGAGCAGGCGAGCGAAGAATCTTTTTAAACCATCCACCATACCCTTGCGGAGCTGAATTTGTTTGTGTTGGGAATAAATATTTAGTAGCTTACCTACGTGCGTAGCACCCGTGCGGAGATGAATTTGTTTGTGCTGTGAGTAAATATTTGGTAGCTTAGTACGCTGTCTCTTTGATTGTTGACAGTTCGACCGCTTAAACAGTGCTTTCACTATGGAGGTTTTACGTCCGTCAAAATCCGCTCCGGTGAGCACAGGCATTCCGAACTTGGTTCGGAATCTCTTAATTAAGCGTTTTGATTCAGATCCTGAAACTAGTTCAGGATGACAATTTGAGAGGGCAGAATAACAAGTTGTATGTTCGGGATGGGGTAGTAAAGGTTTTAAATAACCGGAGGTACCGGTAGGATTAAAATTTAAAATAAATAATTTTAAAGATCTTAGAATACTGTTGGAGTGGAGCTTTAAAAGGTTACCCCCCCCCGATTTTCTTGTTATTATTGAGTTTTAGCATTTCTTTCTCCTTTCCTTTGCTCAAATTATTTTTACACAGATTTTATAAACTCTACCACCTCTGCCAGAGAATAAATATTCTGTTGAACAAAAAAGTCTTTACCTGATTTTTTTCTTACATAATCCAAATTTCTACCATCTAAAAAATCTTCAGTATATGGCCTGAGCATGACAGATGGTATTACAACTATATCTGATTCAACATCTTTAACAGTACTTATCAAATCTTCTGTTGTAATAAGCCCGGCTACCGTAATATCCTGCCCCCAGTAATTAGACTTTACAGGATGGACTTCAACTGTTAATTTTTCTATTTTGTTCAACTGTTCGGAAATTTCAATTAGCATATCTTTAGCTGCATAAGAACAAGCAAAGATAAATTTGAAAGGTTTTGATACTGATTTTGGAAGTTCTAAATTATAAAAATCATCCAAAGTTAATCTTAAAGCGCCAACGCCATCATCTAACTGCGAAAAATTACCATAGTACTCAGATGGAGGAATTGGTTCATCTGCAAGTAAAAAGAACTCATCAGAACAGCAAACTCTTTCATACTTAGATGCAATTTTTAAAGTTTCCTCTGCACATTTTTTATCAACACGAGTTAATTCCCCATCTGGTCTGAATTGAGTTATTCCAACAGGAACAATTGCAGTAGATAATACGGAATCTCCTAATTTTGCTAAATCTGATAAAGTTCTATCCAACTCCTTACCATCATTTAATCCTGGACACAAAACAATTTGAGCGTGAAACGGTATTTCATTTTGTTTAAACCATTCTAAATTTTCCAAAGCTTTACCAGCATTAGGATTTCGCAGCATCTTCACTCTTAAATCAGGATTGGTGGTATGCACCGAAACATAAAACGGACCCAAATGCATTTTTTTTATACGTTCTCTATCTTCATCTTTAAAATTAGTTAACGTAATATATGTACCTTGGAGATAAGATAAACGATAATCGTCATCTTTAATATACAAAGTATCTCGCAAACCCTTTGGCTGTTGATCTACAAAGCAAAATAAACAATGATTTAAACAGGGGTTAATTTTATCAAAAACTGCACTTTCAAATACAATTCCTAAATCTTCATCGAAATCTTTTTCGATTTCAATTTCTTCAATTTCTCCATTAGCTTTTTTTATCTCAATAGTAACAAGTTCTGATTTCATATAAAAATTATAATCAATCATATCTTGCATCTTATTACCATCAACTGATAATAACTCGTCACCTTTTTGAATTTCTAACTCATCAGCTATTGAATTTTCTAAAACACTATCAACTATTGCCGGCATTACCTTTTTCAAACCCTTCTATCATTGAAATAAAATTATTATATTCACATATTGTATTATCCAAAACAATCCTTTGATAGAAATCTACAGGATTATATTCATCAGCAATTATCCTCTCGGCATTTAATTTATGCAATAGAGCATTTGCCTTTATTTCTTCAAATAATTCAACTGATTCATCTTTACTCAAAAAAGAAGCACAACACATTTTTATTTTGGCATCAGATAAAAACTGCAAAGCATTATTTGAAAAAGGTTTTAATAGTAGGACTTTCAACTGCTTCAATCCATCTTTGGTAACGGAATAAAAAACAGAAAGCTTACCGCCCTCAGACATGATTTTTGTAGATTTTATATAGCCATCTTTTTCCAACCTGACAAGTGCAGGTTTTAAAGCTCCAAAGCTAGGATTTGTAAATGGTAAGAAATATTCACGAATACGCTTCTGTACAGCATACATCGTTAAATCTCGCTTTAATAATACAAATAATATCAGTAATTCAATCATACCTAAAGAATAGCATTAATAAATTTAATTCACAAACATTAAAATAATAGCAAAAAATTTTATGTTTAAGGTTTAATAGTGACATTATGATAAATAAAATACTTCCAAATGTAAAACTAGCTTATACATACTCAAAAGGTTCTATTCCACTTAGACAGCAAAAAGCGGATAAACTTGTAAAAAATTTAATTAATAATATTGGGGGAAGCTTAAAAAAAGGTAAATTAACAATCCCTCAACTTCAAGAACAAATTACACATATTCTTCCTCAAAAAATACAAATACAAGTTCTAGAGACACAGGATAAAAGTTATGTCGCGTATAGCGATATTTTATACTCGGCAAAAAGTAAAAAAATCAAAGGGTTAACAATAGAACTACCTACTAAAAATAATATTGTAGATGAAAAACAACTAACCAATATAGCGCATGAATTTCAACATATTGCAGACCAACTTTATCATCCGAAAATTCTTGCCAGAAACCAATATATGGAAACAAATGGTTTGTACACTAAACAATACAATGAACTATATGATAAATACTTATACAACCAAGAATTTACTGACGGCAAACGAGATAGAAAAGATGTAATAAAAAAACTTGAACAGAAAATCAAACACTTTTTTAGAGGAATGAAAGCTGAAGACAAAATAAATTACCTGCAAGACGCAAGGTACGGCTTAATCTTGGAAAATAATGCTTACTTTACTCAATATAAATATGCTAAAAAATTAAAGAAGAAACACAGCACAAATATTAATCGGGAAGATTTAATAAAATGGAACAAAGATTTGATGTTTACTGAAAAAATAACACTATTAAAACGCATTGCATTTGAAATTATAAAAGAAGAACGACAAAAACATGCATTTTTAGTAAAAAAATTAAGAAATGTAAATAATAGTTCTA
>ERZ780223.793-NODE-793-length-34189-cov-5.128962_pt1 | contig 34189 bp, 30 predicted proteins | sample MGYA00511016_ERZ780223 | MGnify/ENA primary metagenome ERZ780223 (study PRJEB29588, sample SAMEA2159032) | human gut metagenome | biome: human gut; feature: human-associated habitat; material: faeces | place: Denmark | collected 2008/2010 ... | reverse complement strand
GCGTGATATTCATGAACTTCCGCCCCGACCGCGCACGCGAGATGACCTGGGCGCTCACCTTGCCGGAGTTTGACGGCTTTGCGCGCAAAAAGACCGTGTATCCTCTGAGCTTTGTCTGCACTGCGCAGTATGACGAGGCGCTGACTCTGCCGATAGCCTATCCGCCCGAGAAGCTCGAGAGCACGATCGGCGAGATCGTCTCGGCAAAGGGTTATGAGCAGTTCCGCGTTGCCGAGACCGAGAAGTACGCGCACGTCACGTTCTTCTTCAACGGCGGCGTCGAAAAGCCCTGCGAGGGCGAGGAGAGATGCCTCGTTCCGTCGCCGAAGCAGTTCCCGACATACGACCTCATCCCCGAGATGAGCGCAGCCGCCGTTGCGGAAAAGTGCGTTGAGGCCATAAAGAGCGATAAATACGAGATGATCGTCTGCAACTTTGCCAACTGCGATATGGTCGGACACACCGGCGTTCTCGACGCTGCCGTGAAGGCCGTCGAAACTGTCGATGAGTGCATGGGCAAGGTGTATGAGGCGGCAAAGAGCATGCCCGACACCGTCCTTTGCGTCACCGCCGACCACGGCAATGCCGACTGCATGATAAATGCCGACGGAAAAATTAATACGCAGCACACTACCAATCCCGTGCCTTTTGTGGTATGCTGTGACGGTGTTGAGCTGCGTGAGGGCGGCCGCCTTTCGGACATCGCCCCGACGATGCTTGACATTATGAATATCGAAAAACCCGATGTGATGAGCGGAAGCTCGTTGATAATCAAATAAAAGGAGATTGTGAATCATGAAGCAGTATTTTGAGATCGTTGACGTTATGGCAAGAGAGATCCTTGACTCCCGCGGCAACCCGACCGTCGAGGTCGAGGTCACCCTCGATGACGGCACCGTCGGCCGTGCAGCCGTTCCCTCCGGCGCATCCACCGGCATGTACGAAGCATGCGAGCTGCGCGACGGCGACAAGAGCCGTTACGGCGGCAAGGGTGTCAGCAAGGCAGTTGAGAACGTAAACGGCGAGATCGCCGAGGCCATGGTCGGCCTGAACGTCCTCGATCAGCCCGGCATCGACAAGATGCTCATCGAGATAGACGGAACCCCCAACAAGTCTCGCCTCGGCGCAAACGCCATCCTCGGCGTATCGCTCGCATGCGCACGCGCAGCAGCCGAAGCCACCGGCCAGAGCCTTTATAACTACATCGGCGGCGTGAACGCCAAGACCCTGCCCGTTCCCATGATGAACGTTCTCAACGGCGGCGCACACGCAACCGGCTCAAACGTCGATATCCAGGAGTTCATGATCATGCCCGTCAGCGCAAAGAACTGGAAGGAAGCACTGCGTATGTGCGCAGAGGTTTTCCATGCTCTGAAGAAGGTCGTTCCGGCATCCGGCGTCGGCGATGAGGGCGGCTATGCTCCCAACCTCGATTCCGACGAGGACGCACTCAAGGCTCTTGTTGCAGCCATGGAAAAGGCCGGCTACAAGCCCGGCGAGGACTTCAAGATCGCGATCGACGGCGCAGTTTCCGACTGGTACAACGAAGAGGATAAGTGCTACCACCTGCCCAAGCGCGGCACCGTCATGACCAGCGAGCAGATGGTCGATATGTGGGAAGGCTTTGTCGATAAGTACCCCATCATCTCCATCGAGGACGGCATGGGCGAGAACGACTGGGAAGGCTGGCAGCTGATGACCAAGCGCCTCGGCCACAAGATCCAGATCGTCGGCGACGACCTGTTCGTCACCAACACCGAGCGCATCAAGAAGGGCATTGCTCTGGGCGCAGCAAACGCAGTCCTCATCAAGGTAAACCAGATCGGCACCCTGACCGAGACTCTCGACGCTATCCAGATGGCTCACCGCGCAGGCTGGACGGCAGTTGTCTCCCACCGCTCCGGCGAGACCGAGGATACCACCATTGCCGATATCTCCGTCGCCGTCAACGCAGGCCAGATCAAGACCGGCGCACCCAGCCGCACCGACCGCGTCTGCAAGTACAACCAGCTGCTCCGCATCGAGGACGAGCTGTTCGACGTCGCTCAGTACCCCGGCATGGACGCATTCTTCTCCATTAAATAATTATATAGCCGTAACTTCTCCCGGATGGCAGCTTGTCCTCCGGGAGATTTTCGTGGCGACTTGGAAATCCAATATGGTGAAAAGCTATGGTTTATCGACAATGACGCGCTCACGGATTTTGTGAAAAGCGTTACGGCGGTCGAAAGCTTCGATACTGCGGCTTGATATGTATAACGCAAACGCACGGAACTTAACTGTTCCGTGCGTTTTGAATTTTCAGCTTTTTGCTTTCGGCCTGAACAGAAGCGCAATGATGATACCGAAGAACACGGCAGCGCCGATGCCGGCTGCCGTGAAGCCGCCGGTGAATGCGCCGAGAACGCCGACCTCCGAAACGGCCTTTTCAACGCCCTTGGCAAGCGTGCTGCCAAAGCCCGTAAGCGGAACGGTCGCGCCGGCTCCTGCCCATTTAACGAGCGGCGAGTAAAGCCCGACTGCCTCGAGTATAAGTCCGGCGACAACGTAAACGGTCAGTATGCGCGCCGGGGTGAGCTTCGTTTTGTCGATAAGGATCTGACCTATTGCGCACAGAACGCCGCCGACGGCAAAAACCTTGATATAATCAATTAGCATATCCTTCACCTCGGACAGGAAGAGATTTTTCTATGGCAAGCGCGTGGCATATGCCGGGGATGCTTGCACCCTGCTGGGTGCTCGTCGGCGACATGAGCGCACCCGTCGGCGCAAACAGAACGCGGCTCCACTTGCCCTCGGAAAATCCGCGCATGATAAGCGAGCAGAACACCGCTGCCGAGCATCCGCAGCCCGAGCCGCCCGAGTGAACGTCCTGCCGCTCGCGGTCGAAGATCAGAACGCCGCAGTCGGTGTAAAACTTTCCGAGCTTCACCCCGTCGCGGCGAAAAAGCTCCTCGAGCGTGTCGTGCCCGACGGCGCCGAGGTCACCGGTCGCGATCATGTCGTAATAGTCCGGATCTCTGCCGGTGTCGGCAAAATGCGCCTTGAGCGTTTCGTATGCCGCCGGAGCCATGGCGCTGCCCATGTTGTTGGCGTCCGTTATGCCGGCGTCGACGATCCTGCCGGGTGTGAGATATGTGATATAAGGCCCGGCTCCGCCGCTTTGCAGTATCACGGCGCCCGAGCCTGTGACCGTCCACTGAGCGGTGGGCGTGCGCTGTCCGCCGTATTCGAGAGGGAAGCGGTACTGCCGCTCGGACGAGCAAAAGTGCGAGCTTGTCGCGGCGCACACCCTGTCGGCAAAGCCGCCGTCGAGCGCCATTGCGGCGAGGGTCATGCTCTCGCCCATGGTCGAGCACGCGCCGTACAGCCCGAAGTGAGGCACGTCGGTGTTTTTAAGCGCAAACGCAGAGCCGACGCACTGGTTGAGCAGATCGCCGGAGAATACCATGTCAAGCTCTGCCGGCGGTATGCCGAGCTTATCGCAGCACAGCTCAAAGCATTCCTTCAGCATTGAGCTTTCGGCCTTTTCCCATGATTTTTCGCCGAAGTATGCGTCCAGGCATATCTTATCAAAGCAATGGCCGATCGGGCCTTCGCCTTCCTTCTGCCCGACGACCGAGGCAAAGGATACGATCGACGGCGCGTTTTGCAGCCGCAGAGTCTGCCGCCCTGTTTTTTTCATCATATTGATCACCGCAGATATTTTTCCCCGAAAAAACAAAAAAATACGGCTGCACAATTCGTGCAGCCGTAAATGCTTTTTATCAGAAGATGTCCTCGTTGACCTTTGTGGGAGGAACTTCGAGGATCGAAGGGTCCTGAATGATGCGGTTTATTATTTTGAACACGCTTGCATAGTAGTGACCGTCAACCGTGCGCTCGTCAAGAACGAACTTGCCGTCAACATACTTGCGGTCAACAACGTTGCCGTGGCGGTCAAGCTCATGCACATGGCGCTTTGCGCCGAACGAAACGAACACAGGAAGCGTGCCGAAATTGTAGATATGATGATAAATGGGACCTATGCCGAGCGAGCCGAGGTCGGTTATTATCATCGAGCCGTGGAACGGGCTTACATCCAGAAGCTTCTTCGGCAGCAGACCGAAATAGTCGGCAACGCGCAGAAGCCAGATGGCAAAGCTTATGACGAAGCGCGGCAGGGAAGCAAACTTGTTTGCAAATTCCTCGGTGCCGTTTTCCTCGTCGGAGTTTTTGATCTCGTCGATGGCGGCGTTCATGCGGCTGTAAACGTCATAGATCGTGTCGGTGGGCTTGAACGTTACCTTGATGGTAGTCTCGCTCGAATTGATGGTCAGACTGCGTTTTACGGCCATGACGATCTCGATATTCTCGCGTGCATAGATGCGCTTGCCTACGCAGAAGCGGTTGAGTCCCGGCAGATACGCGCAGGCGCGAACATATGCCGCAATGAGCAGGTGCAGCATGCCCATGCCCTTGTAGCCAGCGACGCGCTGCTTTCTGAACCAGCGATCGGCATTGGTGATCTCAAACGATTCCTCATAGTAGTTGAGTGCGTCGTTTCGTGTAGGCATTATAAAAGGAATGAAGTTGTAAAAGCCGTTTAGTGAGCGCAGCCGTCTGCCGTCAACACGGTCGCCGGCGCGCCTTTTATAATTATTAGCCATAGGAAGCCTCCTTGGTATACGAATTTGCCGCATATGTACCAAGTAATTATACATTGCCGATACTCGTTTGGCAAGGAAAAAACGGAGATTTTACCGTTTTGATGCGTTGTGAGCAACAGATTTTACACTGCTATGCATATTGGTTATTGGAAAAAAGCAAATTGTTTATGGAGAAAAAGCAAAAAAATACTTGCAAAATTGCGAATAAACGCTTAGTATGTTAATTAACAAACAATAATTCCGGGCATTATGCCAAACATTTGACCCTGCTGTATCAGGCATTTCGGCAATTACCAAAGGAACGGAAACACTGGGTAATAATTTAACTATTTAAATTGTTTGAAGTTTGTCAATGAAACCGCACAAAAATCGTTGAAATTACAGCACTTTTTTGGTATTGTTAACACATTAAAAACATTCAATATCACGATAGTGGGATATGTGTTAAGAAAATTAACGAAGGGAGGAGAGCTGATGGCATTTGATGAAATTGCCGGAATAAGCGCGGCGGAGGAGAGCGTGCGCCTTGACATTGCCGAGGCACAGGCGGAAGCAAAAAGAATAGTCGCGCAGGCAGAGCTTGCCGGCAAAACGGATGTCGAACAGGCGCGTGATAAGGCGGCCAAGGAGCTTGCCGCACGCAGGACTGAGGCACAAGCGGCGGCTGATAAGGAAGCACAGGAGATCTATCAGAAAGCGGAGAACAAAAAAGCTGTGCTTCGCGCCAAGGCCGAAAGCCGTTGTGCGGCTGCGGCTAAACTAATCGCGGAAAGGATCGTGAACGGATAATGGCCATTGAAAAAATGAAAAAGCTGAGACTGCTGGCCGTCCGCGATCAGAAAAAGGCGCTTCTGCGAAAGCTTATGCTGCTCGGCTGCATAGAGGTCTCCGAGCCGGAGCTTTCCGAGCTTTCGCCGGAGCTTAGGCAGCACCTCGCAAAAGAGGGCAGCGATATCACAAAGTGCAGGACCGACTGTGCAACGCTGATTCAGGCGGTGGAACTGCTTGATAAGTATGCGCCGCAAAAAAGTAAGCTTCTGTCGGCAAAACCGGAGACCGAGGTCGGCACCATTCTTGACGATTCAACGCTTGCAGACACGATCGAGACCGCGCGCAGGATAGTTTCCGTTGACGAAGCGGTGCGCCGCGGTAATGCCGAGCGTGCGCGCCTTGCAGGCGCAATGGACTCGCTCAAGCCGTGGCTTGCGCTGGACTATCCGCTCGACGGACAGGGGACGCAGCGCTGCGCCGTTACTTTGGGATTTGTTCCTGCGTCGGTGCCGCTTGCAGAAGCCGTCCAAAGCCTTGCGGATGTCACCGAGGAAGCGGAGATCATCCCCGTTTCGGCGGATAAGGCGCAGCAGTATCTCGCCCTCGTATGCTTTAAGGAGGATCTTGCCGCGGCGCTTGATGCGCTGAGGGTACATAATTTCTCGATTGCCTCGTTCGGCAATGCCGAAGGCACGGCAGCGGAGAATACAGAGCGGCTGAAAGCCGAGCTTGAGGAGCTTGACCGGCAAAAAAGCGAGCTTATCGATGAGATAAGCGCCATGGCCGAATGCCGGCAGGAGCTGAAGCTGTGTGCCGACAGAATGGAGACCAAGGTCGCTTATGCCGAGGCCGAGGGACGACTGTACGGCATGGAAAGCGTGGTCGCGCTCCAGGGCTGGGTGCTTGCACGCAAGGTGCCCGAGCTTGAAGCCAGTCTTGAAAAATTCGATTGCGCGTGGGAGCTTTGCGATCCCGAGCCGGAGGAATATCCCGAGGTTCCGGTGCAGCTGCGCAACAATAAGATAACAAACGCGCTGAACATGGTGACGAACATGTACAGCCTGCCGTCATACGACGGAGTTGACCCGAACCCGCTGATGGCGCCGTTTTTCATTTTGTTCTACGGACTTATGATGGCGGACATGGGCTACGGCCTTATCATGATCCTTGCGGCGGTCGTTGCAATGAAAAAGATGCATCCGCGCAAGGGCAGTCTGAGCTTCTGCCAGCTGCTTTTGTATTCGGGCATCTCGACATTCATCATGGGCATACTCACCGGCGGATTTTTCGGCGATGCGCTCGCGCAGATCGGAAAGATCCTCGGCAAGCCCGACGGATGGGGCGAGCTGTGGTGCCTGTTCAGCCCGATGACCGACGTTATGACGGTGCTCATCGGCGCAATGGTGCTCGGCCTTATCCATCTGAACACCGGCATGGTCATAAGCGTTGTCGAAAAGATCAAAAAGGGCGATGCGGCAAGTGCATTCTGGGAGGAAGGCTCGCTGTGGGTCATCCTCATCGGAGCCGTCATGATGGCACTGAACGTCGGCTCGGTCGGCGGAGTGCCGGTCGTTTTAGTGGTCGGCTGTGTGATGCTCTTCTACGGAGGAAGCCGCGGAGCAAAGGGCTTCGGCAAGCTCACAAGCCTGTTTTCAACGCTGTATAACACCGTGACGGGCTGGTTCGGCGACATTCTTTCTTATTCGCGTATCATGGCGCTGATGCTTGCAGGAAGCGTTATCGCAACCGTTTTCAACACCATCGGCGGCATAGCAAACAGCCTGTGGCTGTTTATCCCCGTGTTCCTGATAGGACACAGCCTGAACTTTGCCCTGAACCTTTTGGGCTGCTATGTACACGATTTGAGGCTTCAGTGCCTTGAGTACTTCGGCAAGTTCTATAAGGACGGCGGCAGAGCGTTCAAACCACTTGAAGTAAGCACAAAATATTACGATATAGCGGAAGACTAAATAGGAGGATATTAATAATGGAATTTCTGTTTGCACACTCCGGCCTTGCAATAGGCCTTCTCGGCGCAGGCCTTGCCGCATGCATGGCAGGCGCAGGCTCGGCAGTCGGCACCGGTATCGCCGGTGAAGCCGGCGCAGGACTCATCACCGAAGATCCCTCCAAGTTCGGTAAGGCGATGATCCTTCAGGTCATCCCCGGCACTCAGGGACTGTACGGCCTGGTCGTTTTCTTCGTTGCGATCATGAATATGGGTCTGCTCGACGGCACGGCGCTCAACCTTTCGTTCGTTGACGGCTGGCGCTACTTCGCAGCATGCATGCCCATCGCCATCGGTGGCCTCGTTTCCGCGATCGGCCAGGGCAAGGTCGCAGCGGCGTCGGTCAATCTGCTTGCAAAGAACCCCGACCACTGGGCAAAGGGCATGATCCTGTGCATCACCGTTGAGTTCTACGCGATACTGTCCCTGCTCGCATCGATGATGATGCTGCTGTACATCTGATCAAGAAATAAAACGTAAAGGCAGGGCTTTACCATGAAAGGCACTGAAAAAATAATCGCACATATCCGGGCCGACGGCGACGCGGAGGCAAAGAAAATAATCGACGCCGCGTCAAAGCAGGCCGAAGAAAAGCGTGCCGAGAGCTTCAAGGCGGCGCTTTCGGAGTATGAAAAGCTCATGCAGGCCGGCAACGCCGAGTGCGAGGATATCCTCAGCGGCAGGCGCCGCATTGCGGAGATGGAGGCAAAAAAGAGCGTCCTTTCCGTAAAGCAGGAGATGATATCTGCCGCGTTTGACGCAGCACGCGAAGAGATAGTCAATATGCCGCGTGATAAATACACGCAGTTTCTTGCGCGTATGGCGGCCGAGGCAGCTGCCAGCGGCATGGAGGAGATAGTCTTAAATGCGCGCGACAAGGCCGAGGTCGGCAAATCCGTCTGCAAAGCGGCAAACGAGCTTCTTTCGGCAAAGGGAACGCCCGGCAAGCTCACCGTGAGCGAGGACACTGCCGATATTTCCGGCGGAGTTATAGTCCGCTTCGGCGGCATAGAGACAAATTGCAGCATCGACGCGCTCATTCGCCAGCGCCGCAGCGGACTTTCCACCGAAGTTGCGGCAGCTCTGTTTGAATGATGCTCCGGCGCTGCATATCCCGAAAAGGGAGGGAACGAATTGTCAAATAAAAAGTGCGTCAGAGAAAAATATCTGTATCTTTCCGCGATGCTCAGAGCAAGGGAAGCAAAGATGCTCACGCGCGATAAGGCCGAGCGCATGATAGACGCGCCGAGCTTTGACGAGGCGGCAAAGATGCTCACAGACTGCGGATATAAGGACATGTCGGGCTTTACGGCAAAGCAGGTCGAGGAGACCCTTGCCGAGCACAGAGCCGAGATATTTGCAGAGCTTGCGCGGCTTTCGCCGAACGCGGAGCCGGTAGAGGTCTTCCGCATGAGGTATGATTACCATAATGCGAAGATCGTAATAAAAACCGAGGCCGACGGCCGCGACCGTTCGGATTTGATGAGCGCATCCGGAAGAGTAAGCCCGGAGATCTTGAAGCGCAGCTTTGCCGAGGAGAAGTATCTTGGCCTGCCGCCGGTGCTCGCCGACGCTATGGTCGAGGCAAAAAGCGCACTTGCAAGATCGCAAAATCCGCAGCTTGCCGATTTTATACTCGACAGAGCGTATTTTGCCGAGATCTGCGCGGCGGCGAAAAACCTCGGAAGCGCGTTTCTCAAAGGCTATGCGCAGATGCTTATAGACGCTGCAAACCTTAGAAGTGCTGTGCGCACGATGCGCATGAATAAGGATACGGAGTTCTTGAAAACGGCGCTCATACCGGGCGGTGGCATTGACACAGGGCGCGTCCTCGCAGCCTTTGGCTCGGGAGATACGCTTGCGTCGATATATGCGAACACACTTTTGGAAAATGCCGCGGCTCTCGGAGCTGCCGCCGTCAAGGGCGGAACGATGACCGAGTTTGAGCTTGCCTGCGACAATGCCGTGACAGCGTATCTCACGGGTGCAAGGCTCGTCTCCTACGGCGAAGCGCCGGCCATTGCGTATCTTGCCGCTGTCGAGGGTGAAACCACCGCGCTGCGCATGATACTCACCGGGATGCTCGCCGGACTTCCGACGGAGACCATACGGGAAAGGCTGCGTGATCTTTATGCTTAAAATTGCTGTAATCGGACGGCGCGACACCGTTATGGGCTTCACCGCGCTGGGACTGGAGGCATATCCGGTCGCCGACGGCACTGAGGCAAAGGCGATACTTCGCACGCTCACCCATGACAGGGAGGACGTTGCGATCATCTACATCGAGGAGGATATCGCCGCCCAGCTTCAAAGCCAGATAGATAAATTCAAGGACAGCCCGAAGCCGGCGATAATACTTATCCCCGGCAGAGAAGGCAGCCTCGGCATGGGCCTTTCGGCTCTCAATGCCGCAGTCGAGCGTGCCATCGGCACGAACATCCTCGAGAATAATTAAGAAAGAAAGGTATCTGTATGAGCGGAACTATAATAAAGGTCTCAGGACCGCTTGTAGTCGCAGAGGGATTGGGCGACGCGAACGTTTCCGACGTTGTGCGTGTCGGTCCCGACAGACTTATAGGCGAGATACTTAATATGACGGGCGACAGCGCGTCGATCCAGGTCTATGAGGAGACCTCCGGCCTCGGACCGGGCGCGGAGGTCGAAAGCTCGGGCATGCCGATGTCCGTCGAGCTCGGACCGGGTATGCTGGAGAATATCTACGACGGTATACAGCGCCCACTGCCGGAGATCCGCGAGCTGACCGGCGCGACCATAAGCCGCGGAACCGACGTTCCGGCGCTCAACCGCAAGAAAAAGTGGACATTCACGCCGACCGCGCACGAGGGCGATGAGCTTACAGGCGGCGACGTTATCGGCACCGTTCAGGAAACAAGCGCCATTCTGCACAAAATAATGGTGCCGCCCAACATGAGCGGCAAGCTTCTGAGCATCAAGGGCGGCGACTTCACCGTAACCGAGACCGTTGCCGTGCTTGAGGATAACAAAGGCGAAAAGCATGAGCTTACCCTGATGCAGAAGTGGCCTGTTCGTATAAGCAGACCATATGCATCCAAGAGCATGCCTACGCGCCCGATGAACTCCGGACAGAGAATAATCGACACGCTCTTCCCGATAGCAAAGGGCGGTACTGCGGCAGTTCCCGGCCCGTTCGGCTCGGGCAAGACCGTCGTTCAGCACCAGCTTGCAAAGTGGTCGGACGTCGATATAGTTATCTACATCGGCTGCGGCGAGCGCGGCAATGAGATGACCGACGTTCTCATGGAGTTCCCGGAGCTTACAGACCCGAGAAACGGCGAACCTCTGATGAAGCGGACTGTTCTTATAGCAAACACCTCCGATATGCCCGTTGCGGCACGCGAGGCGTCTATCTACACAGGTATCACCATTGCAGAGTATTTCCGCGATATGGGCTATGACGTCGCGGTTCTCGCAGACTCCACCTCGCGTTGGGCGGAGGCTCTGCGCGAGATGTCCGGCCGACTTGAGGAAATGCCAGGCGAAGAAGGCTACCCGGCCTACCTTGCATCGCGTATCGCACAGTTTTACGAGCGCGCAGGCGTTGTCAAATGCCTCGGCTCGGATGAAAGACGCGGCTCCGTCACCGCCATCGGCGCGGTTTCGCCTCCGGGCGGCGATATCTCCGAGCCTGTTTCGCAGGCAACGATGCGTATCGTCAAGGTGTTCTGGGCGCTCGATTCGTCCCTTGCATACGCGCGCCACTTCCCGGCGATAAACTGGCTGACCTCGTATTCGCTGTATGTCGATACTCTGGCAAAGTGGTATAACGAACAGTTCGGCCCCGAGTATATGATAAACCGCGATAAGGCGATGCATATACTTCAGGAGGAAAACGAGCTTCAGGAGATCGTCCGCCTCGTCGGTCAGGATGCGCTCAGCCCTGCCGACAGACTCACGATGGAAACGGCAAAGATGCTGCGCGAGGACTTCCTGCAGCAGAACGCATTCGTCGATGAGGATGCATATTCGTCCTATGACAAGCAGTTTGAGCTTATGCGCATGATACTCACCTTCGATGCGCTCGGCCGCGATGCACTCGGCAAGGGCGCAGATATGAAGGCGCTGTTTGCAATCGGAGCAAAGGAGCGCATAGGCCGCGCAAAAATGGCGGCTCCCGATACATACAAGGCCGAGTACGCTTCGATACTTGAGCAGATGAAGAACGAGATCGATGCGGTCATCGCAGGAGGTGAGGACGCATGATTAAAGATTATAAGACCATACGACAGATAGCAAATCCGCTGATGATCGTCGAGCAGGTCGAGGGCGTCACATATGACGAGCTGTGCGAGATCGAGCTTCCCAACGGTGAGGTTCGCCGCGGCAAGGTCCTCGAGGTCGAGGGCGACAGAGCGGTCGTTCAGCTGTTTGACTCGGCTCAGGGCATTAACCTTGCGCAGACTAAGGTCAGATTTCTCGGTCATCCTCTGGAGCTTGCGGTTTCCGAGGATATGCTCGGCCGCGTATTCAACGGCATGGGTCAGCCCATCGACGGCGGCCCCGAGCTTCTTGCGGAGGCTCACCGCGATATTAACGGCATGCCCATGAATCCGGCGGCGCGCGCGTATCCGGCGGAGTTTATCCAGACCGGCGTTTCCACCATCGACGGTTTGAACACCCTCGTTCGCGGCCAAAAGCTGCCCATATTCTCGGCCTCAGGCCTTCCGCACGCTGCGCTCGCGGCACAGATCGCGCGTCAGGCGCGCGTTCTCGGCGACGGTGAGAACTTCGCTGTTGTCTTTGCGGCGGTCGGCATCACGTTTGAGGAATCCGAATACTTCATCGAGGACTTCAAGCGTACCGGCGCTATCGACAGAACGGTTGTGTTTTCAAACCTCGCAAACGACCCAGCGGTTGAACGTATCGCAACTCCGCGTATGGCGCTGACTGCGGCCGAGTACCTTGCGTTTGAAAAGGACATGCACGTTCTTGTCATCATAACCGATATCACAAACTACGCCGAAGCTCTTCGTGAGGTCTCCGCGGCAAAGAAGGAAGTCCCCGGCCGCCGCGGCTATCCCGGCTATCTGTACACCGACCTTGCGACGATGTACGAGCGCGCCGGCCGCCGCATAGGCTGCAAGGGCTCGATCACCATGATCCCCATCCTCACCATGCCCGAGGACGATAAGACCCACCCGATCCCCGACCTTACCGGCTACATCACCGAGGGTCAGATCATCCTCAGCCGCGATCTGCACCGCAAGGGCATCGTTCCTCCCGTTGACGTTCTTCCATCGCTGAGCCGACTGAAGGATAAGGGCATCGGCGAGGGCAAGACCCGTGAGGATCATGCAGGAACAATGAACCAGCTGTTTGCCGCATATTCGCGCGGCAAGGACGCAAAGGAACTCATGACCATCCTCGGCGAGGCCGCTCTTTCCGACGATGATAAGCTGTTTGCCGAGTTTGCCGATGAGTTTGAAAAGACCTACGTCAATCAGGGCAACAACACAAATCGCAGCATTGAGGAGACACTTGATCTCGGCTGGAAGCTGCTGAGCATCCTGCCCAGAGCGGAGCTTAAGCGCGTAAAGCCCGAGATGATCGAAAAATACATGAAGTAAGGGGGAGTCTTTATGGCAGGCACCACGATAACCCCTACAAGAATGATGCTCAAGCAGCTCAAGGGCAGGCTCAAGACCGCACGCCGCGGCCATAAGCTTATGAAGGATAAGCGCGATGAGCTGATGCGTCAGTTCATGGACATCGTGCGCCTTAACAAGCAGCTGCGCGAGCGCGTCGAGCAGGGGCTGACGGAGGCTTTCGCCGCATTGCAGGTCGCAAGCGCAATAATGAGCCCCGAGATGCTCGAGCAGGCGCTTCTGTATCCGCGCCAGAGCGTTGAGCTTGACATGCAGTTTAAAAATATCATGAGCGTCAACGTGCCGCAGTACTCGTTCCACACGCGCAATAACGACCCGTCGGAGATCTATCCCTACGGCTTTGCGCAGACCTCGGGCGAGCTGGACGATGCGCTCTCGCGCATGGCGGTCGTTTTCGAGGATATGCTTCAGCTTGCACAGGTCGAAAAGACCATGCAGCTTCTGGCCGAGGAGATCGAAAAAACCCGCCGCCGCGTGAATGCGCTCGAGTACGTCATGATCCCCGAGCTTGAGAGCAATATTAAATACATCTCCATGAAGCTTGAGGAGAACGAAAACTCCACCAAGGTCCGCCTCCTCAAGGTCAAGGAAATGGTTCTGCAAAACGCACACGATTTTAAGTGAAAAAAAAGCACAGGCCATGCGAATCGTTTGATTCGTATGGCCTGTGGACATTTTTGCGGCGGTGTGCTATTTCATATCTCGAATGTGAAAAAAAAAGCCGGGTGCAAGCCATGAGCAGAAAAAACAAGATAACAAAGGATACTGTCTCGGAGGGGTTCAGCGTACCTCTGGCGCTGACGGATATGATCCCGGTCGTGTTTTTCGGCCTTTCGGCGGTGCGCATAGGAAGCCTTTTTCGTCGGGCTGCTGCTTGTTTGAATAAAAAATTTCCGTGCTTTCCGCACGGAAATTTTTTATTCGTCTCTGTAGCCGTTGGGGTTAAGGGTCTGCCAGTGCCATGAGTCGCGGCACATGTCCTCAACGTTATACTGCGCCGACCAGCCAAGCTCGCGGCGGCTCTTCTCCGGCGAGCAGTAGCACTCGTCAATGTCGCCGGCGCGGCGGCCTACGATCTTGTACGGAACGGTAAGCTTGTTTGCCTTTTCAAACGCATGCACAAGCTCGAGAACGCTGCATCCTTTGCCTGTGCCGAGGTTGAAGATAAGCTCACCCGGGTGCGAGTCCATGTACGATATTGCCGCAACGTGGCCGCGTGCAAGGTCAACAACGTGGATATAGTCGCGCACTCCGGTGCCGTCGGGGGTGTTGTAGTCGTCACCGAAAACGCGCAGATATTCAAATCTGCCGATGGCGGTCTGTGAGATATACGGCATGAGGTTATTCGGAATGCCCTTCGGATCCTCGCCGATAAGTCCGCTCGGATGTGCGCCGACAGGGTTAAAGTACCGCAAAAGCGCAACGCTCCAGCTCGGATCGGCTTTTACATAGTCGCGCAGGATCTGCTCGCACATATACTTTGTCCAGCCGTAGGGATTCGTGCATTTTCCGGTGCGCGAGGTCTCGTACAGCGGCATGTCGTTATCCGAGGAATACACCGTTGCCGAGGATGAGAAAATGATCTTTTTGACGTCGTGCGCGCGCATTGCTTCGCACAGCGTTATAGTTGAGCCGAGGTTGTTGTCGTAATACTCAAGCGGCTTTTCGACAGATTCGCCGACGGCTTTAAGCCCGGCAAAGTGGATGACGCAGTCGATATCGTGCGATAAAAATATCTCGTCGAGCTTTTTTCGGTCGCGCACGTCGGCCTTATAAAAAGACAGAGTTTTACCCGTGATCTCCTCGATGCGTTCCTTGGCCTTTTCGCTGCTGTTTACAAGATTGTCTATGACCACGACGTCCATGCCCTGCTCGAGCAGCTCAACACAGGTGTGGCTGCCGATGTAGCCCATGCCGCCGGTAACTAAAACTGTCATGCTTATCACTCCTTTGAGCTGATTTTAAAATATAGCAGCAAAAAAGGCAAGCATTTTTGCTTGCCTTTTTGAAAATTTTACTTTTTGTGATAAAGCTTCTTTGCCTGATACTTCGGCTCGTAGGTGATGTTGACGCCGATCTTGGAGAAAAGATTTTCGTCAACGCGTGAGAGAATGACGGTCGAGTGAGCCTCGCAGCCGCGAAGCTTGCCGAGCTGATCAATCGCAAGCTCTGCCAGCGGATTTGTGACAGCGCAAATGGAAAGCGCAATAAGCAGCTCGTCGGTGTGCAGGCGCGGATTGTGATTTCCGAGGTGCTCTATTTTCAGGTGCTGGATAGGCTCGATGACGCTGGGAGCAATGAGCAGCAGCTCCTTATTTATGCCGGCAAGCTTTTTAAGCGCGTTCATAAGGCATGCCGATGATGCACCGAGCAGCGAGCTTGTTTTGCCGGTAACTATCGTTCCGTCAGGCAGCTCAATGCTGACAGCCGGAGCGCCTGTTTCCTCCGCGCGCGCGTTTGCGGCGGCAACGACGGGACGGTCGGCTGACGAAAGGCCGATGGAATTCATGATAAGCTCGATCTTGCGTACCTCTTCGACCGTGCCCAGACCCTGACGCAGTGCGCAGGCCGCGGAGTAGTAGCGGCGGATGATCTCCTGCTTGGAGGCATTGCGGCAGGCCTCGTCGCTTATGATGCAGTTGCCGGCCATGTTGACACCCATATCGGTGGGACTTTTGTATGCGCTCTCGCCGTATATGCGAGTGAGGATAGCGTTGAGAACGGGGAAGATCTCAACATCGCGGTTATAGTTTACCGTGGTCTCGCCGTAAGCTTCAAGATGGAAGGGGTCGATCATGTTAACGTCGTCGAGATCGGCGGTCGCCGCCTCGTAGGCGAGGTTTATCGGATGCTTGAGCGGAATATTCCAGATCGGGAAGGTCTCAAACTTCGCGTAGCCTGCGTTTATGCCGCGCAGATGCTCATGATAAAGCTGGCTGAGGCAGGTAGCCATTTTGCCGCTGCCGGGGCCGGGCGCCGTGACAACGACGAGGCTGCGCTCGGTTTCAATATAGTCGTTCTTGCCGAAGCCGTCCTCAGATACGATAAGCTCAACGTTCGAGGGGTAATCGGGGATTATGTAGTGGCGATAGACCTTGATGCCCAGCGTTTCGAGCCGCTTTTGGAACAGCTCGGCCGCAGGCTGGCTGCGATAGTGAGTGATGACCACGCTGCCGACAAAGAGACCGATGCCGCGGAATGCGTCGATAAGGCGCAGCGTGTCCTCGTCGTAGGTGATGCCGAGGTCGCCGCGGCGCTTGTTGCGTTCGATATCGTCTGCTGAAATGGCGATAACGATCTCCGCTTCGTCCTTCATTTTAAGCAGCATTTTGACCTTGCTGTCCGGCTCAAAGCCCGGCAGTACGCGCGATGCGTGGTAATCGTCAAACAGCTTGCCGCCGAATTCGAGGTACAGCTTGCCGCCGAATTTTGCGATTCTGTCTCTTATGTTGCGCGACTGCTCGCGCATGTATTTTTCATTGTCGAAGCCAATCACATTCATAATCTTTGCCCATCCATTCTGTAATTTTCACAAACAAAAATTATATACCGCCCACTCGAACCTTGTCAATATTTTTTAGAGGCGCTTTGACGCACCTACGGATACATATATCTCCGGTAGCCCGGCAGCGCAGACTACGTCTGCGAAGTAATAAGTAAAAGGTAAAAGTGAAGAAGTTAGGTATTCGCCCAAAGGGCGAATGAAATTCAAATCCGTGCCGTAGGCACACCACACCTATTCACTATTACCTATTACCTCTTCACTGCGACCAAAGGTCGCTCGTAGGGAACGGATTTATCCGTTCCGCTTGTCGTGGTTTGGTCGGCATCCACCGGCCAAGATACTGCAATAAATGTATCGGTATCAGCGTTAATGCGCAATTAAAAAAACCGCTTGCGGCAGATGAGGTGTTATCAAATTATCGCCGTCAGGCAAACATAATAAAAAGACGAGGCCGCTTGGCCTCGCCTTTTTTAATGGGGAGTATAAAGAAGGAGAATTGTATCGAAATCAGTGTCTGCCGTACTCGATCTTTGTGACCGAGACAACAAGTCCGGCAATGCCTGCAAGGGCAAGGACTGCGCAGACTGCCGTCCAGACGGCTGCGTCGTGGTTTGCCGCGTCAAGATCCATGCGGTAAGCCTCGCCTGCTGCGGCGCAGATGCCGCCGTAGGTTGTGGCATAGGTGTCGGTGCCGCCGAGCAGATACTTAACGTCACGATCGAGCGTTGCAGCGTCGGTGCTGTATTCGGCGATGGGCTTGAGTGCATCGGCCATGCGGCCAAGATCATTGTCGCTATAGTCGGCAACGCTCTGCACTCTTGCTTGATACACATCGTTTTCAACACCCATCGAGGCAGCAAGCTCGGCTGCGGTCTCTGCGCGGTTTATGAAATTCGTGTCGACCGAAACGCGCTCGACCTTCTGTGCTTCAACATTTGTAAAGCCGACTGCGGCCAGCAGGATGACAACTACGGATGCAAAGGCTGTGATAACATATAATGTGTTGTTTGATGACTTCGTTTTCATGATGCGATCCTTTCCGCTCTTAAAAGAGCTGTCTTTATTCATTGACCACATAATAGACCCGGTGTTTATGTAATTCAACGTACAAATTTGCCTTAAGTGACAAGAAAATAGGCAATTGCATAAAACTGCGCAAAAAAACAGCTGACGTGAAAATCACGTCAGCTCAGCCTGTTGAAAAAGCCCAGCCGTTGCTGGACTTTTTCGACAGACTGGGGTGATCAATGATCGCCCCTACGATTCTGTTTCGGCGCCGACCAAACCGTTACACACGGGTGATCAATGATCGCCCCTACGGGTGCGGTGCAAAACTCAGCTCCGCACTAATGTGTGGCGGCAGTTTTACGGTTTGGTCAGCAACTTCGACACCGGGCTACCGGAGATGACCGTATCCGTAGCAGCCTCAATGCGCCTCTGAAAGACATTCGGACATGGCTTTTTGAAATTTGGGCAGGACGCCGATACCGTTTGTTCGGTGGGGCGGAAGCTGATAGATATCGTGGCCGGGATAGTCGTTGCCCTCGATCAGCAGCGGCCCGTTATCGGTCACGCACACGTCCCAGCCGACGACGCCGACCTGCGGCACGACCTGGCCCGCGCGCTCGACAAGCGCGATGACCTCGTCCCAAAGCGGTATCTTGAAGCCCTTTATCGGCACGCCGGTCAGGGGATGCACGTCGTACAGATGCCCGGACTTATCCAGCGCAGGGTAGATTATCTCACCCCTGTCCTCCTCTATGGGCACGACCATGCCGCCGTTATTGAAGTTATCGACATACTTGCCGTTGCCGATGCGCAGGTACGCGGCGACAACGCGCGTTTTTTTGCCGTGGGTGAAGCTTATGACGCGGCAGGTGTTGACCGAGCAGGGGTGCAGCGCCATGAGGTCGCGATGCTGCACGACGCACTCCTCCAGCAGCACATTGCCTGCGCCGTCCAGGTGCTCGCGCACAGGCTCGGTCAGCTCGCGCACATCGAGCTTCTCAATGCCGCGTCCGCATTGCCCGTCAACGGGCTTTACCATGAACACGGGGTGCTTTTCGATAAATGCGTCAAGCTCGGCGTCGCTCGCTGTGGAGTAGTCGAGCCAGTCGCGGTGCAGAAATTCGGAAAAGTTATGCGCGAATTTGAGCTTATTCTCGATCTCGGGCATATACGCCGGGTCGTTATACGCCTTGATGAAGCCGTTATTTATGCCTCGCGTGAGCACCGTTTTGCGCTGCGCGGCGTTGAGGTCGTACATCTCGAACAGCCAATAGTCCATGTACCCTGCCTGATAGCGCAGTCCGCACCAGACCATGTCAAAAAATATGAACAGCTTGCTGCGTCCGGACTTCTCATGGACCTCGTCTATCTTCCGGAACATCTGCTTCCAGTTCAGCCCCGCTATGCGCGCAAGCAGAAATTTTAATTTTCCCATACTATCTCCTTTTTTTAGTGGCGCATTGACGCAGCTACGGATACGGTTATTGCGTGAACCCGGTATCGAAGTTACCGACTAAACCGTGGCTGCCTCGCAACCCGTTAGTGCAATGTCAAATCTTTTGCCGCACCTCGTAGGGAACGGATTTATCCGTTCCGCGTGTTATGGTTTCGTCGGCAATCTCCGGTCGGGCTGACGCAATAACCGTATCGGCAATTATTCACTCACCGTGCGGACATGGCCTGCGAGGCCGCGACGGCAAGCTCATCGCATCGGTTATTGAATTCGTTCTCGGCGTGGCCCTTGACCCAGTGACAGCGGACCTCATGCGTATCGCACAGCTCCAGAAGCGCTGCCCAGAGGTCGGAGTTGAGCGCCGGCTTTTTATCGGCCTTTTTCCACCCGTTGCGCCGCCAAGACACCGCCCAGCCCTTGCTGAGCGCATCAATGACGTACTTTGAATCCGAGTACAGCTCCACGATGCACGGCTCCTTGAGCGCACGCAGCGCCGAGATCACACCGGTTAGCTCCATGCGGTTGTTTGTCGTCTGCTTTTCGCCGCCGGACATCTCCTTTTTCGCGCCGCCATAGCACAAAATCGCGCCCCAGCCACCCGGACCCGGGTTGCCGGAGCACGCGCCGTCGGTGTATATCGTAACCGTTTTTTTCATCATTTCAGACCGTATTTCCGCATGAGTATGTTGTATTCGTCCTTCTCAATGAGGCCGTTGCGCAGCAGCTCCTTGAGCTGGGATGCGCGTTTTTCCTCATCTGTGCCGTGATAGTCCGGCTCGACGTGCTCGTGGTCATCGTCGCAGCGCGTGAGGTCGTCGCGCATCTTCTCCGTCAGACGCTTGCTGATGCTCTCGCCCTTGCCGACAAATTTCGACACGTCAAAGTGCTCCGGCTTGAACTCGCGCTTTGCAGGCTCTGTGCGCGCCGGCTGTGCGGCATCGGACTCGGAGTTTTTATCCGCGGCATCTGCCTGCGCTTTTTTCATTGCTATCACCGCCAAAACGACCGCGCCTATCATCAAAACGATGAAAAGCACCGTGCCGCCGCCGATGCCCACCGCATCGGAGAGCACTAACAGCGCAACAATAACGGCAATAACCAGCTTTACCGGACTGCCATCGGGCTTCTGATCTCTTCTGTTGTCGTTATTCATCACTTTCTCCTTTTTTTAGAGGCGCTTTTTTAGAGGCGCATTCACATTGTACGAATACATTTGTTGCGGTGTCCCGACCTGGAGCCGCCGACTAAACCATGACATGCGGAACGGATAAATCCGTTCCCTACAACGCTGTTTTCGGTGCAGACCAAACCGGTACATGCGGAACAGGCAAGCCTGTTCCCTACGAGGGTGCGGTGTAAAACTCAGCATTCACTTGCGTTACGCGAGGCAGCCACGGTTTTGTCGGTAGTTTCGATACCGGGCGCTAACATAACCGTATCGGTGTCAGCTTAAAGGCGCTATTAAAATCCGTGCCGCAGGCACACCGCAATTATTCATTATTCATTATTCACTATTAATTTATTTTATCACGACTCTGTCGCCATGGATCTCGAGCCGGCCCTGGCAATACAGGCTTATGGCCTGGGGCAGGAGCTTCCACTCCGCGTCCTCAAGGATGCGGCGCGACAGGCTCTCGGGCGTGTCGTTCGGGAGAATGTCAACGGCCTGCTGGGCGATTATCGCGCCGATGTTGCCGTCGATATCCGCGAAAAACGCCGTTGCGCCGGTCACGCGGCAGCCGCGTTCGAGCGCGGCGCGCTCGGGAGCATCGTCGCAGTTGACAAACGCCGGGATGAGCGAGGGGTACACTCCGATGATGCGCTTGCGAAACTGCGTTGATATGACGCCGAGCGGCATATTGTACCCTGCGAGGATCACAAGGTCAATGTCCATATCGCGCAGCTTGTTGGATATGGCCATGCTGTAGCTGAGCTTGGTGGGGAAAAGCGATGGCTCGACCACGAAGGCCTCAACGCCGGAATTGCGCGCACGGCGCAGCGCATAAGCGTCCGACTCCGTGCATATTACCGCGGTAAGCTCAAAATTCGGGATCTCACCGAAGTACATAGAATCAAGAACCGTCTGTAGCAGTGCTCCGTCGCCGGAGACGAGTGCCGCCGCCCTTATCATATAATTTCCCCCTTATTCGCCGAGAAGGCGCTTTGCCGTTTCAATATTCATCTTTTCAACGTTTTTGATATATTCAAATCGCCGGCTTATCATGTCCGCACCTGTTTCGGACAGCGCCGCGTCGATCTCATCAATAAGTCCCTGCGCCGTGACCTTGTCAAAATCCACGCAGGATATGCCCAGATACTGCGCACAGCCCGAGACCTTCGGATCATAGCTCAGGCCGACCGACGGCACCTCGCCGCAGGCCGCGTACAGCAGACTGTGCAGCCGCATCGCAACGCACATTTTCATCTGCCGCATGATCGCTATCTCAAGCTCCGCATCCTCCGTTTTCGGCATTATCTTAAACGGAATGCCAAGGCCGCCGGCTACCTGCTCGGACACGGGAAGATCCAGATCGTAGTTCATCGGCATGAACAGCGGCGTAAGCCCATGCTTATCATAGCAGGCCCTGAGCGCCTTGCGTATCTCGCCGCACTTTTCGTCAAAGCCCGGCCACGAGCGCAGGCCGAGGCAGATATAGCGCCCGTCGGGGTCGATATCGTGGCTGCGCATGAATGCCGCGGCGTCGGCGTCGCTTCTGCAATGCATGTTCAGCACCGGGTCGCCGGTGACGAGTACCTCCTGCACGGTAACGCCGATCTCGCGCGTAAGCTCAAGGCTCAGCGGATCGCGCAGGGTGATCGCGTCAACGCAGCGGTTTATCGTTTTTGCCGCGCGACGGCGGTCGTAATCATAATTGAGCGGTCCCATGCCGCAGCCGTACATCTGCACCTTGCAGCCGCATTTTTTCGCAAGCGATATCGTGTGCAGATAAAACCACAGGCTGCGCCGGCTCGTGACGTCCTGAATAAGGCTGCCGCCGCCGCTTATGAACAGCTTCGAGCGCTTCAGCTCGCGGCGCAGTCGGATAAACTGGCCGCGCCTTATGGCACTGAGTGCGTGCACGGATTTAGTGTGCTTCGGATTTTTGGAAACGATCGTTATGCGCATGTCGGGATCTATCGTTCTCAGCTGGGCGGCAATGGCCGTAAGCAGAGCCTCGTCGCCTGCGTTTCCGTGGCCGTATGCGCCGCAGATCACCGCGCCGCTGCGCGGCCGGGAATAGCGCTCGAGAACGGTTTTATATATTTTAAGCTGCCTGCGGCAGGTGCTTTCCGTTGAAAATTCGCGCTTTGCCTTTTCGTACACTGCCTGTCCAAGCCTTTTGCGGAGCGCCTCGTCGTTTGCAAGGGCGAGAATGCAGCGCGCCATAGTCTCGTGGTCGCGCGGCGAAAACAGCATACCGGTCTCGCCGTTCGTTATGAGCCTCGGCAGGCCGCCGACTCGGGACGCAACGGTCGGCTTACCGGCGCGCGCGGCCTCCGTCACGGCGTAGGGGAAGGTTTCTGACAGGGAGCTTATGGCGTTTATGTCGATGCTGGCATAGTATCCGTCCATGCCGTCGCTTATCCAGCCTGCGAAAAACACCTTGTCGCGCACGCCGAGCTGCACGCACAGCTCCTCGAGCATTTCGCGCTCCATGCCGTCGCCGGCTATGAGCAGGCGCAGCCGCTCGTTTTTCTCCGCCGCTCCGGCAAAGCCGCGTATGGTGGTGGCAACGTCTTTGACCGCATCAAAGCGAGCCGCGATGCCGAGAACTATGCTGTCGTCGGGAAAATCACAGCCGATCTTGCCAAACCACTCTCGCCGCGTGATGCTCGGCGCCGGGTGCGAAAAGTCAACGCCGTTATATATCGTCAGCAGATCGTTCGGGTCAAAGCCGCGATCGATGAGCGTCTGACGCATACTGTCGGAAACGCAGACGCGGTAGTCCATATGATGCAGCGCAAGCTTGTTGAGCCTGCCGTAGGTCATGGCGGCCAGCGGCCGGCCGAGATAATCAAGCTTATAGTCGCTGTGGACGGTGCTGATAAAGGGAATGTCAAAATGCCGTTTCAGCAGCGCGCCCGTAAGGTTTGCGCGGCTGCCGTGGCAATGGATGATGTCGTAATTTCCGTTTTCTATGGCCTCGCGCGTTTTTTTAAGACCCATTCCGAAGCTGCCGGGGAACACCCTCGTCGGTATGCCCATTTCGCGCGCTTCTTTTGAAAAATCGGCCTCCATATAGCAGACGAGGTCTGCGTCGATGTTATCGTTAAGGTCGCGCAGCAGCGACAGAACATGCGTTTTTGCGCCGCCCGAATCGCCGCCGGAGATAAGATGCAAAACTCTCACGTTAACCCCCACTTGTTTCTCAGTGAAAGATAATATATAATATCTAATATCTAATATATTATATATTAATAACTAATTGAGGTCAAGGCAAATGACAACTATCTACATGATCCGCCACGCCGAGGCGGAGGGAAACCTCTATCGCATCGTGCAGGGTCAGCACAACAGCTTTATAACGCCGCGCGGCCACAGGCAGATAGCCTGCCTCGCGGAGAGATTCAAGGACGTGCAGCTTGACGCGCTGTATTCAAGCGATCTGCGCCGCACGGTGACGACGGCAGGCGCGATAACGAAGTATCACGCATTGGAAATGCAGCTCACCGAGCGCCTGAGGGAGATAAACCTCGGCGTGTGCGAGGGCATGAGCTTCGGCGATATGTATAAATTTGATCCTGTGCAGATGGACAATTTCAACAATGATCCTGCGCAGTGGCGCGCTCCGGGGGCTGAGACCTTTGCCGAATGCACCGAGCGCATAGTTTCGGCCGTTACCGAAATAGCGGTAAAAAACGACGGTAAGACCGTCGCTGTTGTCAGCCACGGCATGGCCATCCGCTCGCTGCTTGCGCACATTCTCGGCGTCGCAAGCCGCGATATCCCCTCGCTTCCGCACGGCGACAACACCGCCGTGAGCAAGCTCATATTCGATAACGGAGTCTTTTCCGTTGAGTATTACAACGATAACTCCCACCTGCCGCCCGAGCTTTCGACCTTTGCACGGCAGAACTGGTGGAAAAAAGAGACCCGCGGCGCGGATCCCAACAATTTGTATTACGAGCCGCTCGACCCGAACCGCGAGGGCGAAACGTACAAGGAGTTCTATGCGGCCTCTTGGAAGGCAGCGCACGGCGATCTCAAGGGCTTTTATCCGGAAACCTATCTTGCCTCGGCGCGCAGGCATTTTGCCGCGGATAACAAGGCGATACTCAAGGCCTACCGCTCCGACGGCGAGCTTGCGGGCATCGTCGAAACGGACACGGAGCGCTCAAAAGGCGCGGGCGTGGGCTGGATAAGCCTTGTGTACATAAAAGAGCCTCTGCGCGGAGTCGGACTCGGCACGCAGCTTGTCGGCCGCGCGATAACAAACTACGAGATGCTCGGCAGACAAAAGGCGCGGCTGCACGTTTCGTCGGAAAACGCGGCGGCGATAAAATTTTACGAGGATCTCGGCTTTGAGATACTCGGCAGCGAGCCCGGTGCCGGCGCTCCGCTTTACCTCATGGAAAAGAGATTTGAATAAGCAATGTCAATGTGGAACATTAATGCGCGCGTGCAGAAGCTTGACACGCGTGATCGGCGTATCATCGCCGTTTCGGATATACACGCAAACATGCCCTATTTCAGAGGGCTTCTTGAGAAAATAAGCTTTTCGGACGCAGACGAGCTCATCATTGACGGCGACTTTCTCGAAAAAGGCGAAAAAAGCCTTGAAACGCTGCGCTTTATAATGAAGCTTGCCGAGCGCGGCAACTGCCGTGTTGTCTGCGGAAACTGCGACACATGGGCCGATGTGCTCGACGCCGAGCGGCAATACTGGAGCTCGCGCATCGTGAGCTACATGCTGTTTAAAAAGAGCGGCCTTATGTGGGATATACTCACGGAAATGGGCGTTGAGATACGCGAGGATATGGACTTTGAGCGCCTTATCCCGGAGCTTACCGAAAGATTCAAGCCCGAGTGGGACTTCCTGCATGCCATGCCGCACGTCATCGAAACACCGCACTATATTTTTGCTCACGGCGGCATAAAGCCCGATATCCCCATCGAGCGGCAGCTCGGCGGCGACTGCATGAAGTTTGACGCATTCATGGATTACGGCTACACTTTCGATAAGTGGGTCATCGTCGGACACTGGCCGGTGATGCTGTATCTTGCCGACCATGTCTGCGCAAACCCGATAATCGACCGCGAGCACCACGTCATCTCCATCGACGGCGGCTGCTCGCTCAAGGACGACGGGCAGCTGAACGCACTTATCATCCCATATGAGGGCAGCGAGAATTTTTCCTTTGAAGCGTATGACCCATTCCCCGTGCGCAGGGTGAAGAGCGCGCAGTGCGGCGGCGGAAAGAGCTATTACATCCGCTGGGGTGACAATGACGTGCAGGTGCTGCGCCGCGGCGAGGAGTTTTCCCTCGTGCGCCATGTCCGCACGGGCTATGAGATGGAGATACTCACGAAATATCTTTACTCCGACGAGGAGTTTTGCAAATGCAACGATTCGACCGACCTCGTGCTTTCGCTTGAAGCCGGCGACGAGGTCAGCGTTGTCGAAGAGACCTCGCGCGGCTATCTTGTCAAGCACAAGGGCACGTCGGGCTGGTATTGGGGAGAGCTGATATGATTGAAGATCAGGATTTTTTGCCTGTTTCGCAGGATGAAATGCATGAGCGCGGCTGGTGGTGGTACGATTTTCTGCTCGTAACGGGCGATGCGTATGTCGATCATCCGAGCTTCGGCCCGGCGGTGATAAGCCGCGTTCTGGAGGCCGACGGCTTCCGCGTTGCGGTGCTCGCGCAGCCGGACTGGCACTCGGCGGCGGACTTTGCGGCCTTCGGCAGACCTCGTCTTGGCGTTTTGATCGGAGCCGGAAACCTCGACTCCATGGTCGCGCACTACACTGCGGCAAAAAAGCGCCGCAGCGAGGACTTTTACTCGCCCGGCAAAAAGGCCGGACTGCGCCCGGACAGAGCCACGATAGTCTATTCAAACCGCGCGCGCGAGGCCTTCGGCGCGGATGTGCCGATAATCATCGGCGGCCTTGAGGCCTCGCTGCGGCGCTTTGCGCACTATGACTATTGGGACGACAAGGTGCGCCGCTCGATCCTCGTCGATTCGGGCGCGGACATGCTCGTTTACGGCATGGCAGAGTACGCCGAGCGCGAGATAGCAAGGCGGCTTAAAAAGAAAATTCCCGTTTCCGAGATGCGCGATATCCGCGGCACTGCGTTTTTGGCTCACGATGCGTCGGAATGCGAGTTTGACTCGGTAACGCTGCCCTCGTTTGCCGACGTTTGCGACAGCAAGCGCTTTTACGCGGACGCAACGCGCATAGAATACGCCGAGCACGACCCCGTGCGCGGCAGGGCGCTGATACAGGAGCACGACGGCAGATATCTCATCGTAAATCCCCCGGCGATGCCGCTGGAGACAAAGGAGCTTGACCGCGTGGCCGAGCTTCCGTACACCAAGCAGTATCACCCGATGTACGAGCCGCTCGGCGGCGTTCCGGCCATCGAGGAGGTCAAGTTCTCGGTCATACACAACCGCGGCTGCTTCGGCGGCTGCAACTTCTGCGCGCTTGCGTTCCACCAGGGCAGAATGGTCACGAGCCGCAGCCACGAAAGCATCATCCGCGAGGTCACGGCGCTCACGAAATTCCCCGATTTCAAGGGCTACATCAACGACGTCGGCGGCCCCTCGGCAAACTTCCGCCATCACTCGTGCAAAAAGCAGGCCAAGTGCGGCATGTGCGCCGACAGGCGCTGCCTTGCGCCCACGCCCTGCCCGAACCTCGACGCGGATCACTCCGACTATCTGGCGCTGCTGCGCAAGCTGCGGCAGATACCGGGCGTGAAAAAAGTCTTTGTGCGCAGCGGCATAAGATACGACTACATGCTTGAGGATAAAAACGATGATTTCTTCGCCGAGCTTGTCAAATACCACATCTCCGGCCAGCTCAAGGTCGCGCCCGAGCATTGCATCGACGGCGTTCTCGACTACATGGGCAAGCCGCACATCGACGTGTACGAAAAGTTCATGGACAAGTACAAAAAGATGAACAACCGCTTTTCAAAGGAGCAGTACGTCGTGCCGTATCTGATGTCCTCGCATCCGGGCAGCACGCTCGCCGACGCGGTCGCGCTTGCCGAATACCTCAACAAAAAAGGCCGTCAGCCCGAGCAGGTGCAGGATTTCTACCCCACCCCCGGCACGGTTTCGACCTGCATGTATTACACGGGCATTGACCCGATGACGATGAAATCGGTCTACGTCGCAAAAAGCTTCCGTGAGAAGGCGATGCAGCGCGCGCTTTTGCAGTGGAAGCGGCCGGATAAGCGTAAGCTCGTCATCGAGGCGCTCAAGGAAGCCGGGCGCGAGGATCTCATAGGCTACGGGCCGGAGTGCCTTGTGCGTCCCGACCGTCCGCCGCGCCAAAAGGCTCCCGAGAAGCCCAAAGCGCCCGAAAAGCAGCAGATAACGAAAAAAGCCGGCTATGCTAAGGGCTGGGCAAAGCCCAAGCCCAAGAAAAACGCAAAGCCCGGCAGCAAGAAGAAAGGAAAGTGAACCGCATGAAGTACAAAAGATTCGGAAACACGATAGTCGCACGCATCGACCGCGGCGAGGAGATACTCGATAAGATACGCGAGCTTGCCGAAAGCGAGAGCATCAAGCTCGCCTCCGTCACGGCGCTCGGCGCAACAAACGACTTCACCGTCGGCGTTTTCAACACGGCCGAGAAAAAATACTACTCGAATGAGTTCAAGGGCGCGTTCGAGATAGTATCCCTGACCGGTACCATAAATACAATGGACGGACAGTTTTACACGCACATCCACATGTCTGCCGGCAACGACAAGGGCGAGGTCTTCGGCGGTCATCTCAACCGTGCCATGGTATCGGCGACCTGCGAAATGATCGTCACCGTCATAGACGGCGAGGTCGACAGATACGCAGATCCCGACGTCGGACTTAACCTGTTTAAGCTCTGATGCAGTACCTTACCTATTACCTGGCAGCGATCAATGTCGTTTTGTACGCCCTGATGGGGCTTGATAAGCTGTTTGCAAAGCTGCAAAAGCGCCGCATTCCCGAAAAAACGCTGTTTGCCTTCGCCGTTCTCGGCGGAGCGCTCGGCGGTACTCTCGGCATGTACGGCTTCCGCCACAAAACGCTGCACAAGACCTTTGCCATCGGCTTTCCGCTTCTGGCCATAGTCCAGATCGCGGCAGTCGTATTTTTAGTAATCAAATTCGCTTAGAAAGAAGTTTCCCGCAATGAAAGAAAAGATCAAGGGGCTGCTGCTGTGCTTTGTTATCGCAGTTCCGGCATGGCTGCTCGGCCGCAAGTTTGCCGTCGTCGGCGGCCCCGTTATCTCCATCCTGCTCGGCATGATCGTCGGCATGTTTCTCAAAAACCGCGCGCCGTTTGACGCCGGCATCAAATTCACCTCGAAAAAGATCCTCCAGTGGGCGGTCATTCTGCTGGGCTTCGGCATGAACCTGACCGTCATCGGACAGACCGGCGTGCAGTCGCTGCCTATAATCCTAAGCACGATAACGATCTCGCTGCTGGTTGCGTTCATCCTCTGCAAGGCACTGAAGATACCCTCGAAGATATCCACCCTTGTCGGCGTCGGCTCGTCCATCTGCGGCGGCTCGGCCATCGCTGCCACCGCCCCCGTCATCGATGCAAGCGATGAGGAGGTCGCGCAGGCGATATCGGTAATATTCTTTTACAATGTCATTGCCGCGCTCGTCTTTCCGCTCATGGGCACGCTTCTCGGCTTTTCAACCACCTCCGGCGAGGCCTTCGGCATTTTCGCCGGAACTGCGGTGAACGACACCTCGTCCGTCACCGCCGCCGCATCCACATGGGACAGCATGTGGGGGCTCGGCTCGCAGACGCTTGATAAGGCCGTCACCGTTAAGCTCACGCGCACGCTTGCGATAATACCCATAACGCTCGTTCTCGCGCTCGTACGCTCGAAAAGATCGGCAGGCGAAGGCGGCAAGAAAGTCAGCCTCAAGAGCGTTTTTCCGATGTTCATCCTCTATTTCGTCCTCGCCTCGGTCATAACGACAGTCGCGCAGTCGCTGGGCGTTGACGCAAGCGTGTTCTCGCCGCTCAAGGAGCTGAGCAAGTTCATGATCGTGCTCGCCATGGCTGCGGTGGGGCTTAACACCAACCCAGTCAAGCTCGTCAAAACCGGCGGTAAGCCGCTGCTTCTCGGCTTCTGCTGCTGGCTCGGCATAAGCTGCGTTGCCCTTGCAATGCAGCACGTTCTGGGGCTTATCGCGTGATGAAATGGCTGATTATCCCGGCCGCCGCAGGCGTTTTGACGCTTGCGGCGGCTTATGCCGCGGTGCGCATCGGCGGCGTCGTTCCGCCGCGCTGCGACGAGGACGTTTCCTCAATGCCCGATACGGAGCAATATAACGTTTTTCGCGCGCAGTCGAAAAAAATGATCCGCGACACGCTGAGCATACCGTACGAGGATGTGTTCATCACGTCCTTTGACGGGCTGCGCCTGCACGCGAAGTTCTATGCCGCGTCCGAGCGCAAAGCGCCGGTGCAGATCATGTTCCACGGCTACAAAAGCTCGGCCGAGCGCGACTTCTGCGGCGGTCTGCGCGAGGGCATCGACGGCGGCTTCAACGTGCTGCTGGTCGATCAGCGCGCCCACGGCGAAAGCGAGGGCAAGTACCTTACCTTCGGCGTGAACGAGCGCTTTGACTGCCTTTCGTGGGCAAGCTACGCCGCCGAACGCTTCGGAAATGATGTTAAGATATATCTATACGGCATCTCGATGGGCGCTTCGACCGTGCTCATGGCCTCGGCGCTGCCGCTGCCGAAGTCGGTGTCCGGCATTGTCGCCGACTGCGGCTACACCTCGCCGAAGGCTATAATCTGCTCCGTTCTGCGCGATCATCACGTTCCGGCAGCGCCGGTTTACGCAGTCGCGAAGCTCGGTGCAAGGCTCTTCTGCGGCTTTGATCTTGACTCAGCCTCTGCGCCGGATGCGCTCAGCCGCAGCCACATACCCGTTTTGTTCATTCACGGCGATGACGATCGCTTCGTGCCCTGCCGCATGAGCCGTGAAAATTTCGAGGCCAGCGCCGCCGAACACAAGAAGCTGCTCATCGTCCACAACGCCGGCCACGGCCTGAGCTATATGCTCGACCGCCCCGCTTACCTCTCCGCCCTCCACGAATTTTTAGTTGCGATTTGACGCACCTACGGATACGGTGATTGCCAGTTGCCCGGTTCGGAACAATGGAATAAACCGTGACTGCTACGCAACCCGTTAGTACGCTGCTGAATTTTGTGCCGCACTACAATGGCTCTCAGCTGCGGCAAAGCCGCACGGTTTCCTCAGCATATTCGATACCGGGCTACCGCAATATGCGTATTCGTAGGTGTGGCAAATCGCAACTAAAAAGCTCCAAGGCATTTTGCCTTGGAGCTTTACGTTTCGTTATATCAGGTGAAGCTGGAGATCATGCTGATGGGCCAGCTCAGGATATCGCCGACGAGGCGAACCTTGCTCTGGACGAACAGACGAGTGTCTTCATCGGTGACTTTGTCCTTGATCTTCTGGGCTACGTCCTTGGGATTGATCTCAAGAAGCTTGCCTGCAACGCCGAGGATCTTGCCTGCGTCGAGGTACTTAACGGTCTCAACGAGGTTATCCTTCGCAGCCTCGTAGTCAAAGTTGGCGATTGCCTTAATGCACATGTTGTTTTCCTCCCATATTAATCTTTGTTGTTCAGATGCAGTAACTATACCACATTAAGCTACATTTTGTAAACCGTATTCCATCATACAGTGTAAAATATTTTAGCACAAAGTGTACGATATGTCAAAAAGAAAAAACTGCAAGCCTATTTTTTGTGCACAAATGCGCAAACGAGGCCGTGCAGGCCGCCTTTCTCGCGATTTGCCGCGCGCAGCAGCGCCTTGACCTGAACTTCGGTGACGGCGCCGGTGAAGCGAGCAAGGCCGCGATACGGCAGGTTCAAGGCAAACTCCGTGTTGTTTGCGCCCTCTGTGTTCCCGGTCATGCGGAAGAAGCCGTAGACAAGGCGCAGTGCGCGATAAAGCAGTCTTCCGATGCCGGGTCGGAAAGCGCCCTGCACGAGCGCGGAATTAAACTCCAGCGGCTCATCCCTGTTCCACAGATGCGGCGGTATCTCGCGGCCGAGCAGTGCGGCAAAGCTCTCATCCGGCACCGACTGCACCGCCGCATGGCGGTACGGCGCGAAAACGGGGCCGGTGTAAGGGTCGGGCGCACCGTCGCCCGGCTTTTCAACGACGCCGCGCAGGCGGATATCGCGCGACGAAGCGCCGATGAGGATCTCGTATCGTCCGCCGGCAGTCGCCCAGCGGTTTTCGGAAACGTTCCAATACTGATACGCACGCTCGGGCAGTCGGACGAAAACGCGCTTTGTCTCGCCGGGAGCGAGAGCAACTCGCGCAAAGCCGCGCAGCTCCTTTTCGGGGCAGAACACGCCGCCCTCCGGCGCGGCAACATAGACCTGCGCTATCTCCGCGCCCGGCACGCTGCCGGTGTTTTTTATCGTGAAGCTCACGCCGTCGGGAGCAAGCTCAAGGCCGGTGTACTCAAAGCTCGTGTAGCTCAGACCAAAGCCGAACGGATACTTGACCGCCTTATTCGCCGTGTCGTAATAGCGATAGCCGACGAAAATGCCCTCGCGGTATTCGCTCGTGCGCTCGGCTCCGGGATAGCGGATAAAGCACGGCGTGTCGGACAGCCTGAGCGGCATGGTCTCGGCAAGCTTGCCGGAGGGGCACGACTTGCCGGAAACAAGGCGTGCTATAGCCTTCGCTCCGGCCTGACCGCCCAGATACCCGTACAGCAGCGCCTTGGCGTGTTTATCCCAATCCGTTTCCACCGGGCTTCCGCAGGACAGAATGACTACGACGTTGGGATTAACTTCGCTCACCTCGCGCAGGAGCCGTATCTGGTTTTCGGCGATGCGCATATGCTGCCTGTCAACGCCCTCGGCCTCGCTGCCCTCGTCAAGCCCCAGCCACATGAGTACGGTGTCCGCACTCTCGGCAAGCTTACAGGCCTGCTCGCGCAGCCTGCGGCTCTCGCCGCCGCTTCGCCTGAAGCCGGGCGCAAAGCCTATGACGTTCACGCCCTCTGCGCGCAGCGCGTCAAGGCCGCATTCGAGCTTGGTCGGCTCGATGTGCGAGCTGCCAGCGCCCTGATAGCGCGGCGTTTTCGCAAAATCGCCGATAACGGCGATGCGCGCGCCGGGCCTGAGCGGCAGAATGCCGTCCTCATTTTTCAGCAGCACCGCACACTCTTCCGCAAAGCGTGCGGCAAATTCGTGGTGCTCGGCCATGTCGCAGCCGGGCGCGTTCCCGAACGCGCTCTCGGCGTCGGAAACAAGGCGCAGCAGGCGCGCAACGCGCTCGTCAAGAAGCTCACGCTTAACTGTGCCGCTCTGCACGGCCTCAAGTATCTGCCGGTCGGTCTCACCGCCGGTGCCGGGCATTTCAAGGCTGTTGCCGGCGATCAGGCCGCGAACTCTGTCGTTATCGCCGCCCCAGTCGGTGACGATGAGGCCGTCGTAGCCCCACTCGCGTGTGAGGATATCCTGCAAAAGGTGCTCGTTTTCGTTGGTGTACTGGCCGTTTAGCATGTTGTACGAGGTCATGAGGCACTTAACGCGCCCCTCCTTGACCGCGATCTCGAACGCCGGCAGGTAAATTTCGCGCAGGGTGCGCTCGTCCATGACCGAGTCGCTGGTCATGCGCAGCGTCTCCTGCGAGTTTGCCGCGAAGTGCTTGACACAAGCGGCGATGCCGTTTGACTGCACGCCGCGTATGAGCGCCGCGGCACATTTTCCGGCCAGCAGCGGATCCTCGGAGTAGTATTCAAAATTGCGGCCGCACAGCGGACTGCGCTTGATGTTGACGCCCGGGCCGAGGATCACGCCGACGCGCTGTGCGCGCGTTTCCGCGCCGAGACGGCGGCCCATCTGCTCGATCATGGCCTCGTCCCAGCTGTTTGCCGCCGCGGACGCGGTCGGGAAGCATGTCGCCGGGTACGCCGCGTTCAGGCCGAGGTGATCGTTCTTGCCGATCTGCTTGCGCAGGCCGTGTGGCCCGTCGGTCAGCATCATCTGAGGAATGCCGAGGCGCGCAACGCCCTTCGTGTGCCAGAAGTCTGCGCCCGAGCACAGCGAGGCCTTCTCCTCGTCCGTCATTTTCGATATCAGTTCTGCATGATCCATCGCTCTTCTCCTTCTTTAGTGGCGAATTGGGGCACCTACCAATACATCTATCTCTGGTAGCCCGGCAGCGCAGACTACGTCTGCGAAGTAATAAGTAAAAGTGAAAAAGTGCGGTATTCGCCCGTAGAGTTAATAGCTGATAGTTAATAGGCTTGATTTGCGCTTTAATTCAACCCCTCGGCAGCAAAGCTGCCTGCTCCCCTTGACAGGGGAGCCAATGGAGCGCGATGCAAAAATCAGCACCGCACTACTGGGTTGCGCGGCACGCATGGTTTCCTCCATTGTCCCGAACCGGGCGACCGCAAAACTCAGCACCGTACTAACGTATGGCGGCAGTTTCCCGGTTTCGTCGGTAACTTCGACACCGGGCACCGGCAATATGCGTATCCGTAACTGCGGTAATTCGCCTCTAAAACTACATTTCTTCGACGGCGAAGACGTTGGGGAGGGCGGTGATAGCCGGGACAAGCTCGGTGCCGCCGAGCTTCGGCGTTGTCTGAACCGACAGCAGCGCGTAGTAGCGGTGCTCCTCGTCCTCGCCCTGGGTACGGCTGACCTCGAGGTTCGAGACCTTGAGCGAGCGCTCGCTCATCATCTCGAGCACAGTCTGGATGGTGTCTGGCTTTGTATATTCGATGTACAGCGTGCATAGCCTACTGCTTTTGGCGAACTTAAACTCGAACTTTATGAGCACTATCTCGGCAAAGAGTATGACCGCGGTCGCGAAGATCGCGCACTCGACGAAGCCTGCGCCGCAGGCAAGTCCGACGATGGCCGAGGCCCACAGTCCGGCGGCGGTGGTAAGACCCT
>ERZ780223.784-NODE-784-length-34519-cov-19.188080_pt1 | contig 34519 bp, 45 predicted proteins | sample MGYA00511016_ERZ780223 | MGnify/ENA primary metagenome ERZ780223 (study PRJEB29588, sample SAMEA2159032) | human gut metagenome | biome: human gut; feature: human-associated habitat; material: faeces | place: Denmark | collected 2008/2010 ... | reverse complement strand
AGGAGTGTTTTCCTTTTGTCCGTTTCAGACTGAACACGGCTTATCAGCCCTTGATGTTCCATTCTTTCCAGCATCGTCGTAAGAGATGTTATCGCTAATCCGCATTTCATCGAGAGCGACCTGATCGAGATTCCATCCTCCTGCCACAGCACATAAAGAATGCGCCCCTGGGCTCCATTGAACGCATCAATATTCTTTTCGCTGAGAATTTTCTCAAAGATTCGGTCTCCAAGCTGTTTTATTTTGGTAACAAGAAATCCGCCGTTCATTTTCATGCAAATGCTCCTATATAGTAGTTTGCTTCAAATAATACCATATAGGAGCTTTGCTGTCAAGAGGCTGTATGTCTAAAACATCCGGCGAGTTTTTCATAGCCTGCGCTTTTTGTGTTCTTTCCGCCCGAAAGCATTGACGCACCGCGCCGAATCCTGTATCATGAAGCTGTTCATTCGGCTGTTTCTGCCCGTTTGGGCATTGTGCATATTATGAAAGGAGTCCTTTCCTCATGGCGATGAATCTGACCCAGAAAATCCTGTCCGCGCACCTGCTCAGCGGAGAGCTGATTCCCGGCTCGGAAATCTCCATCCGCATTGACCAGACGCTGACGCAGGATTCCACCGGTACGATGGCGTACCTGCAGTTCGAGGCGATGGGCGTCAAGCGTGTCAAGACAAAGAAGTCCGTGGCGTACATTGACCATAACACGCTGCAAACTGGCTTTGAAAACGCGGATGACCACTATTACATCCAAACGGTGACGAAAAAGCATGGCATTTACTGCTCTAAGCCCGGCAACGGTATCTGCCATCAGGTACAGCTGGAGCGCTTCGGCGTGCCGGGCTACACGCTGCTCGGCTCGGACAGCCATACGCCTACGGGCGGCGGCATCGGGATGCTTGCCATCGGCGCGGGCGGACTGGACGTTGCGGTCGCGATGGGCGGCGGCGCGTATTATCTGGCGTGCCCGCGTGTCGTCGGCGTGCGCCTGCATGGCAAGCTGTCCTACGGCGTTGCGGCGAAGGACATTATTCTGGAAGTCCTGCGCCGGCTGACCGTCAAGGGCGGTGTCGGCAAGGTGATGGAGTACATCGGCGACGGCGTGAAAACGTTGAGTGTCCCGGAGCGCGCGACGATTACGAACATGGGCGCGGAACTCGGCGCGACGACCTCCATCTTCCCGTCGGATGAAGTGACCCATGCGTTCCTCAAAGCGCAGCAGCGCGAGCAGGACTTCGTGCCGCTGTCCGCAGACCCGGATGCGGCGTATGACGAAATCCTCGACATTGATTTGACCGCGCTTGAACCGCTCGTCGCGAAGCCCCATATGCCTGACATCGTGGAAACCGTCAAGCAGTGCGGCCCGATTAAGGTCGATCAGGTGTTTATCGGTTCCTGCACGAACTCTTCCTATACCGACATGATGCGCGTCGCCCGGATTTTGAAGGGCAAGACTGTGCACCCGGACGTGAGCCTGGTCATCGGCCCCGGATCGAAGCAGGTGCTGACGATGCTGGCGCGCAACGGCGCTTTGGCGGACATGATTGCGGCGGGCGCGCGCATTCTGGAATCCGCCTGCGGGCCATGCATCGGCATGGGACAGTCGCCGCGCACGAACGCCGTCTCCGTTCGCACGAACAACCGCAATTTCTACGGCCGCAGCGGAACAAAGTCCGCCGGCATTTACCTGGTCTCCTGCGAGACGGCGGCTGTCACGGCGCTGACTGGCGTGCTGACGGATCCGCGCTGCCTTGACATTGACCTCGACATCCCGATGCCGGAGACGTACACCGTCAACGACAATCTGGTCATCCCCCCGGTCGCGCCGGGCGAAGAGGACACGGTGGAGGTCGTCCGCGGCCCGAACATTCAGCCCTTCCCGCTGGGCAAGCCGCTGGCGGATGCCATTTCCGGCAAGGTGCTGCTGAAGATGGAGGACAACATCACCACCGACCACATTGCGCCGTCGGACGCGAAGCTTCTGCCGTTCCGCTCGAATGTGCCGTACCTGTCGGACTTCTGCCTGACCCCTGTGGACGCGACGTTCCCGGCGCGCGCGAAGAAGGAAGGCGGCGGCATCCTCGTTGCGGGCATGAACTACGGGCAAGGGTCGAGCCGCGAACACGCCGCGCTTGTCCCGCTGTATCTGGGCATCCGCGCCGTCGTCGCGAAGTCGTTCGCCCGTATTCATCAGGCGAACCTTGTCAACAATGGCATTCTTCCGCTGACGTTCCAGAATGAGGCGGATTACGACCGCATCGCGCAGGGCGACACGCTGAGCCTGCCGCACGTCCGCGAGACGGTGGAAAGCGGCAGCGACACGTTTGTGCTGCATAATGACACGAAGGATGAGGACTATGTTGTCCTGATGCCCCTGACCGCGCGCCAGCAGGGCTGCATCCTCTATGGCGGACTGCTGAATTATACAAGAGAGAGCGCAAAGGCGGAATAAGATAGTTTGTCCCCCGGAAGTATGGGCTTCCGGGGGATTTTGGCGTTATTATTTCAGGGGGAATAGAGAGGCTTGCGAAAATCTGCTGCTTTTGCTACAATCAAGGGGGAAGGAGACTGTCCTGATGAAAAATATCAAGTACACCGTCACGCATCCTATCTTTGTGTTCATGAAGAAGCATTTCTGCCCGCACTGCAAGGCAGCACTCACAGTGGAAACGGCGCATCATTTGGTGAACTCCCGTTCCGAAGAAGCGAAGAACTACGATTTTTCCACGGAAGACGGCAGGATGATTGGCACAGTTGACTTCCGCAATCCGTATTTTTCCTGCCCGAACTGCCATGCGGAGTTTTCGGTGGAAGAATTGTGGAAAAAGGAGAAGGGAAAAAGGGCAAGCAGATAACGCAGGAAAATTGAAAAATGCCCCCGGAGGCATGGCTTCCGGGGGCATTTTCATATTATAGGTACTTCTTGAATACTTTCTTGAATTTCAGTGACATCTCCATCATCCAGTCAAACTGTGCATTCCACGCGCTGCGATTGTCAAAATCGACCTGTCGTGTCAGCATAATGCGGCTTGCTTTCTTTTCTGGAAGTTCCCGCCAGTCAAGCGTAACGCCCAATTCCTGCTCAATGGCATTCTGTTTTTCAAATAACTGATGATAAAGATCCTTGTCGCCGCGAATATACAGTTCAACAACAAGCAGATTTTCTGTTTTAACCGCGCGTAAGCAAATATCATAAACAGATGAGCCAATGCTCAGGTGCATCCACATTTTGTTTGATGCTTTTCGCTTGCCAAATTGCCTTGCGAACTGCGCGTTTGCATACGCATATTCATTGAAGGCTGTCCAGTAATCCAAGCGGAACAGCTGGCTTTCTGTCTGCTGCTGATTTTTCTTGACGCTCTTAATCCAGTCATTCGGCTTCTCAATCACGCTGAACTTCACCGCAGGATTGGAGCTGCCGACTTTATACAGGTGGATTTCGCACAGGAAGAAGCCGATGTCATCATCCGTGTGGTTATTCAGCCACTCAATCGCCGCACGGTGTTCCTCGCGTGCGTGCTTTACCACCCAGATAATCGTCTGCGCATCTTTTCCGGCGGCGTAAGTGATGAGCTTGCCCAGATGGTCGTGGTTGGTATCCTCCAGCTGGTTTTCGATGATAACCTTCTGCCCCGTTGCAATATCGGTCGCGATAATATCCACGCTGAAATCGCCCACAGCAGATTCTGTTCCGTCGACTGCAATTTCCATGCCGATTTCATTGCCCAGAATCGCGATGTTCTCATCCTTCGCCAGCCACGGCGTAAAATCCAGTGCTTCATGCGGCCAAACCTTCCGCAAATCCTGCACTTCGGTCAGAACTTCAAGCTGCTCCATAGGGCATACCTCCTTTTGTGTGCGGCATATAGCGGGCGCTTATCTTATGATAGCAGATAGGCAGGGAAACGTCAATCGCAAGTATGTTTTTTTCGCAGCAAAACAGCCGGGGACTGCTTTTCCAGCAATCCCCGGCTTTCGTAATCCCAATGAACCCTTACTTGACTTCCAGCAGGTTCTTGCATTCCGCGAATGCGCGGCGGCCAATGATTTCAATCGTCGCGGGCAGGGTTACGCTCTTGAGCTTCGTGTTGCCCTCAAACGCCTGCGCGCCGATTTCCACCACCGGCAGACCCGCCACCGTGTTCGGAACGGTCAGCGTCGATGCCGTGCCGTTGTACTTGACGACCACAATGCCCGTCGAGTCGTCACGAACCGCGAACACGAAGTCGCCTGTCACGGTGAATGCCTTGTTGACAGATTCGAGCTCCGTATTGCCGGACAGCGCCTTAATCGTGATGGTGTAGTCGCCCGGCTGCAGCAGCTTCAGACCCGGCACCGTGTAGTTCAGCGCCGCCGTTTCGCCCAGCAGCGCAGCCGTGCCATCCGGCGTGGTCAGCAGCAGCTGATACTTCGCTGCGCCGCCAGCAGCCGTCCACGTCACCGTCAGGTCCTCACCCTGCTTCGCGGCAGGAACGGTCACAGTCAGCGGATCGTCGGTCACATACAGCGTCAGGGACTGCGCCGGGGAAAGTTCGCCAGCGGTCGTTCCGTAGTAGGGCTTGAACTGAATCGTGCGGACACCGTTGCCGTTGCCCAGCGAAGCGAAGGCGCGTTCGATAACCGTCACATCGCCAGTCGTCGGATAGCTGGTATTTGCCTTGCCGTCCACATACAGGACGACTTTCGTCGCGTTCTTGGTGTTGACCGTGAACGTCACCGGCACATTCAGCTTCACGCGGCTGGGATTCATGGTGAAGTTGACGACTTCCGGCTTGTTGACCACAGTCGTCGTCAGTGTAATCGTGTACGCCTTAAACTTTTCGCCCGCGGTCGTGCCGTTGTAAGGCTGGAACTGAATCGTACGGACGCCGCCATTATTCCCCAGCGACGAGAACGACATCGTGAATTCGTACTTCGACATGCTGGTCGTTACGTCCTCAAAGCGGCGGTTCACCTGCCCGTCGACATACATCAGCAGCTTCGTCGCGTTGTCCAGATAAACAGTGAATTTAATCTGCTCGCCCAGCACCGCGGTCGTCTTGTCAATCTTGACATTCGCAATCACGGGGGCAGCAGACGAACCGCTCATCAGGGAAATGGTCGTTGCGGTGGTCTTGTCGCCGCCGACTGCGCCGTTGTAGGCTTGGAACGCAATGGTACGCTTGCCCCCGTTGTTCCCCAGCGAAGAGAACGCCATGGTGAAGGTGTATTCCGTCATATCAGGGGTGATGTTCTCGAAGCGGCGGTTGACACTGCCGTCGATGTACATCAGCACCTTCGTGGCGTTCTTGATGCGCAGGGTGAAGGTGATGTTTTCGCCCAGCGTCGCGTTCGGATTGCTGATTTCCAGCAGCTCAACCCGCGGCTTGTTCGCCACGCTGATGGTAATCGTCTTGGTGTCGGACATAGCGCCGGGCGTGTTGCCATTGTAGGGCTGGAACGCCACCGTGCGCACGCCGCCGTTTGAACCGAGCGTCGAGAAGGCCATCTGGAACGTCGTTGCGCCGTCCTTCACGTCGTAGATGTAGCGGTTCAGCTTGCCATCAATGTAGACACGCATCTTCGTTGCGTTCTTGGTGTTGATGGTGAAGGTGATGGTTTCGTTCAAATCAACCGTGGATTTGTCCAAACTCCAGCTGGTCACGGTCGGCTTGTTCGGGCTTTCGTTTGCGACAGTCACAACACGTTCGGAGGTCTTTTCGCCCGCCGTCGTGCCGTTATAGGCTTGGAACGCAATGGCGCGCTTGCCCCCATTGCTTCCCAGCGAGGAGAAGGACATGGTGAAGGTGTATTCCGTCATGTCGGGGGTGATATCCTCGAAACGGCGGTTGACGCTGCCGTCGATGTACATCAGCACCTTCGTGGCGTTCTTGACGCTCAGGGTGAAGGTGATGTTTTCGCCCAGACCCACGGTCGTCTTGTCGATATTCTTTACCGTTACCTGCGGTTTGACAGACGGCTTTGTCAGCGTAATCGTTTGTTCAGCGGACTTTTCGCCGGGCGTATTGCCGTTGTAGGCTTGGAACGCGATGGTGCGCTTGCCCCCCTTGCTCCCCATCGAGGAGAAGGACATGGTAAGCGTCGATGTGTCAGTGGGCACGTCGTAGATGTAGCGGTTGACGCTGCCGTCAATGTACATCAAAATTTTGGTGGCGTTCTTCGTGTGGATGGTGAAGGTGATATTCTCGCCCAGCTCCGCCGTCGCCTTGTCCATTTCGAACGTCGGTTTGCCCGGAATAATCACATCCGCGCGGTCGATGTTTTCGAGGTCATCCGGCACGTCCGTAGGCGCGGGGGTCGACGCGGGCTCTTCGGTCGGCACGACAATGGGTTCCTCGGTCGGGACGACAGCAGGCTCTTCGGTCGGCACGACAACGGGTTCCTCAGTCGGCTCAACAACGGGTTCCTCGGTCGGCTCAACAACGGGTTCTTCGGTCGGCACGACAACAGGCTCTTCGGTCGGCTTAACAACGGGTTCCTCGGTCGGCACGACAACGGGTTCTTCGGTCGGCACGACAGCGGGTTCTTCGGTCGGCACGACAACGGGCTCTTCCGTCGGCTCAACAACGGGTTCCTCGGTCGGCATGACAGCAGGTTCCTCAGTCGGCACGACAACGGGCTCTTCCGTCGGCACGGGCGTGGGTGCAGGGGTCGGCACGGGTTCTTCCGTCGCAGCCGCAAGTACCAGCAGGGCACAGGGCATTTCCACGCCGCTCGCGAAAACACCGGTGTGACGTTGATTCTCAATGCCCTCTTCCGGCACGGGATGCACTGCATCCGCCGCCAGATAGCCATATGCAACGCCAGCCGTCTGGTCATACACGCAGACGGAAATCCGTTCATTCAGCTGACCCTTCTGCGGACGATGCGTCACATACACTACGCCGGTTACCTGACCAACCAGCTCATCGCCCGTCGGATTCAGGTACAGCTGTGCGCTGCTGAACGTCGCGGCAAAGCCGGAGTCAAAGAACTCGTTATCCAGCACGGAGCGGCTGTAATCTACGGCTGCTTCGTCCACGATTTCGGGCGCTTCCGTTACCTCGGGAACATCCGTCGTTTCGGGGATTTCTGTTGTTTCAGGAACATCCGTCGTTTCGGGGATTTCTGTTGTTTCAGGAACATCCGTCGCTTCGGGGATTTCCGTTGCTTCGGGAACATCCGTCGCTTCGGGCGCTTCCGTTGCTTCGGGAACATCCGTCACTTCGGGTGCTTCCGTCGGCACGACCTCAACCGTTTCCGCCGGCGGAGTTTCCGGCTCTTCTGCAGCCGCCGTCAGCACTGTTCCCATACTGCCCGTCACCATGAATACAGCCAGCAGGAAAGACAATGCCTTTCGCATCCACTTTTTGTCCTTCATCGTCCTCACTCCTTGTTCCGTGCAATCTTCCGGCACGACGTATGGTTGTGCCAATGGCAAGCGATTGCTGCTTTCCATCTTTCTTTTCGCGGCGAGCCGCAGTGCTCCCGGTGGATATAGCAATCTCTTTCCCAATTCCAGCTATATTGTAACAAATTACAAGTCGGCTGTCAATACTTACCGCGCAGAAAGCCGCATTTTATACGAAAATCAAGGCACTTTCTCTGCATCTGTCTCGCGGAACTGATTTTTCCATTGCCGAATTGCCGTGGTCGGCAAATCAATTTGCGTCTCCCATGCGGAACAGATTCGCTCCTCCAGCACATCCAAATTCCCGCCGCGGGGCAGGACGGGCAGATTCGTGTCCTTCGCGATTTCGCTTGCGCGGTTGTCTACCGCCAGAATCAGGCTTCGGCAGCCCATATTCATTGCGTGGATGCCGCCGTGCAGCCGCGTGCCAACGTAGTCAATCCCGCCTGATGCCAAAAGCGCTGTGTAATCTCGCAGATTCGGCTGAATCAGGTGCAAATTCTGCGTCACACGCGCATCCATTTGGCGCAGGCAGGCGTAGTCCTCAACTGCTTGCAGCCACACATACACCTCGCGATAGTGCTTTTGCAGCATGGTCAGCATCTGCTCATCCTGATCCGGGCTGCTGCGGTAGTCCGTCAGCGTTGTCACGACGCGCTCCGCCTTGTGCGTCGGAATCTGCGCGCATTTGTCGTCTGTCAGCCCCCACATTGTCGGACACGCCGTATTCAGCACGTTCGTGATGCCCAGCTTCAGCAGGCGCTGGCGCGTGTATTCGTCGCGCACCGCGTGCAGGTACTGCCCATCCAGCAGCGTTTTTAGAATCCGCTTCGTGTATCCTGTCGGCTCGTCCTGGTATTGATACCATCCCGCGCCCAGCAAAATGACATGCGTGCGCTGAAATTTTTCATGAATCAGGCGGAAATTCAGCAGCTCCCGCTTGTGCAAATCGCCGCAGCGCATCATCACCGCGTCCCGCAGGCGGATATTCCACATCCTTTGGCGGCGCATGTCCGAGGAAAGCAGATTCGTCCCGCAGACAAATGCGTAATCCGCACTGCCGACGTGCTTCATCGACACTTTCGACAGCCTGTCCCGAACCGGCACGGCGACGGACAGCTGCACAGGAAAGCAGTCGTGCAGCACATGCTCGCAGGCGTTGCGGATGATGAAATCTCCCTGATTCGCTGTTGAAATGGTAGGGTCAAAACGCACAATTTTACGGCAGTGCTGCATTTCCTGATCGATCATGCCTTCTTCCTCCATTTGCGCAAGAAACTCCGCCCTTTTTCAAGCATCCAGCGATATTCTGCCGTCCGCCCCAGCGCCAGCGTGTACAGGAGCGCTGTCACCGCCGCGCAGGTGATGCCCTTGATGATAATCCACATCAGCGTATGCCCCATCCGCGCGCACAGCAGCAGCGACAGCGCCATCACCGCGCCGTTGAGCAGCAGCAAGCCTCCCTGCGCCTTGAAATACGCGGCAGCGCTGCGCCCGAAGGTGCGATGGAACAGCACTTTCGGCTCATACCAGAAGATGGTGCAGAGCCGCGCCAGCCCTGTTGCGCCGATGATGCCCGCCACGCCGAAGAAGTGCCCCAGCAGGATGGACAGCAGGATGTTGACCAGCGCCGTCATAAACATAACATACTTCATTTGCCGAAAAAGACCCAGCGTTTCGCGGTACATCCACACGGGCGCGACGATGGTGCTCAGGTAGAACGTGAACAGCACCGCTGCTACCGTCCCTGTGTCCATCAGGTATTCTTCGCCCACCCAGATGGGGATGAAGTCCTGCACAACCGCGCCGTATGCGGCGACGCAGAAGCCTGTAATCGCCCCGAAGAGGACAATCAGGTTGCGGAACATGGCGTATGACTTTTCCGAATTCTTCTCGGCATTCAGATTTCCCAAGCTGGCGGAAATGCCGGTAATCACGATGGAGACGAACGTCGTCACATACGTCGTCAGCGACGCGTAGTTGGAGTAGTAACCGACGAACACTGTGCCCAGCATGACGGAAATCAGAATGTTGTCCGTGTTGTTGATGAGTATTGTCGCCAGCTTGTAGAGAAACATGGAGCGGATGTTGTCGTTCAGTTCCTGCTTGCGGTGCATCGGCGCACATTTCTGCTTTTTCCGCAGGAAGGGGTACATCTTGTCCGCTAAATGGCTCAGCACCGCGTTCTGCAGGAGGGTGCAGGCGATCTGAATCAGCAAATAGCCAAGATAGCTGCCCCAAATCAGCAGGCACGCGATCTGCGCCGCATACTGCAACACCAGCGCCGCGGCGGAAACCATGTTTTGCAAATATGCCTTCTGGTCAGCCTGAATCAGCGTCGTTTTGTAGATGACCAGATAGGATGCCACGGAGTTCGCCAGGTACAGCACATAGTAGACGATCAGCTGCGCCATCGGCAGCTCACTGCTGATGATGAGCGGCAGGAAGGGAATTACCACCGCGCCCAGCAGCGCTACCGCCAGCGCAATCAGGCGGTAAATGCGACGATAATAGCCCAGCAGGTGCTGGATTTCGCCCGTGTCGCCCCGGTGCAGCGGTACGTACAGGCTGTACACCAGCACGTTGCCCACGCCCAGTTCCGCCAGTGACAGCATGGCCAGAATGTTGCTGTACAGCCCGTTGACACCCGTATAATCCGCGCCCAGCCGGCGCACAAACACCGTTCGCACGGCAAAAGCCAGCAGCAGCGTAACCACCTGCCGTACTGCGCCTACACCGATGTTGCGCGCTGTGTTTTCGCTCCTTGATGCTGTGTTCATGATTCCTCTCCGCCTGTTTCGCCCGTCTGCTCCTGCGCCGCGTCCTCCGGCTGCGGGTTAAACGTCAGGCGCAGTTTTTCCGGCGGCACAGTGCATCGCCACCTGCGCTTCTTCTGGCTGCGCGCATTTGCCTGCTGATCAGGCGCTTCCTCCGCGTCCGGCTGCCACTTGCCCAGCAGCCCCAAAAACAGTATGTTCAGGAAAACGCCCTCCGTGTTGATGCACAGGAAATACAGCAGGAAAACGCCCAGCACATACAGCAGCCGCGCCTTGGCAAATTTGGTGCGGATACCGCGGTACGTCAGCCACAGCCAAACTGCCGGGAGAATCAACCCTGTATCCATGACGAAGGCGGCAAAGCCATTGGAAATGTTCTGCACCCTGTGTTCCAGCAGGATTTCCGCCTTTCGCTCCGAGAAAACGCCCTGTCCCGCAATGGGGGATTCCAGCCCGATTTCAAAGCCGCTGAAGGTGTCGTTCCACCGCGTGTAGAACGAACCGCCGGAATTTCGTCCGACAATCTTGCGTTCCACCACGCCCGTGACGGACTCGATGACAAACAGCAAAATCAGCCCAATGAACGCCGCCATCTTGATGCTGCGCGCCATTTTCCCGCCCTTTTTGCGGAATGCCACCGTCAGCAGCACAACGCCCAGACAAATAAAGCCTGTTGTGGACAGCGTGCTGAGGATGGTGACGATCAGCAGCGCAATTGCCCAGCAGTATTTCTTCTTGCTCATGCCCATGCGCGTTTCGTCGCTCATCAGGAACAGCAGCGCGAAGTTCAGGAAAATCTGGTGGCTGCCCGGCTCGTTGAACATACCCGCGTTGCGGTGGAAAACCGGGATGTTCAGCCAGCCTAAGGTGAAATAAGGCGTCAAGTAAAATCCGTTGACGCTGGAAACTTCGTAGTGCAGCAGCGGCAGCGGCAGCGACAGCAAATCGCCGATGACGAAGGAAATCAGGCTGATGGCCGCCTCTGCCAGCATGACTTTGGTATACAGCCGCATATACGTCCGATACCCGATGCAGCTTTGCAGCACCAGCACATAGCCGATGTTGCACAGCCAAATGACAATATCGTTGATGTGGATGCCGTTCTGCGGGTTGACGAAGCTCGTCAGCAGCAGCGCCGCCGTCAGCAGCAGCGTCAGGCGTACATTCTGGACGCTGATTTTCGGATGATGCGCCCGCGTCAGCAGCAGAATCGACGCAATCAGCATGGCTGCCATCAGCGGCATTCGCAGCACCTGAAAATACAGCGAACCCATGCCCAGCACGCCAATCAGCACGCAGAGTGCATCCACATGGTTCTTTGTGATTCGGATTTTCATCGTGCAATCTCCGTATAAATCTGATGCAGTATCTCCAGATTCTTCTGCGCATCATGCGTTTTTCCAGCGTGTTCTCGCCCGGCGCGCGCCATCTGCGCTGCTTTTTCCGGATGCGCGAACATCTCGCAGATATCATGCGCCAGCAAATGCAAGTCGTCTGCCGGATAAATCAGCCCTTCCACGCCGTGCGTCATCAGACAGCGCACGCCGCCGACATCCGACGCAATGCACGGTACGCCAAGCAGCATCGCCTCGCCCAGCGAATTGGGGGAGTTTTCAATGCTCGACGGCAGCACAAACACCTGACTTTTTAGATACCGCTCCTTCATTTGCTGTGCATTCAGGCTTCCGGTAAAAACAACATGGTCGTAGAGGTCGTTTTCGCGCAGCAGACGATGGATGTACCGTTCATAAGCATTGCGCGCAGGCGGCGGAATGCGTCCATAGTCCTTGCGTCCCACATAGAGCTTGACATCGGGATAGCGCTTGCGGACAATCGCCAGCGCCTGCAATAGCAGATGCAGCCCCTTGAGCGGCACATGCGCCTGACTGCAGAAGAGACTGTGCGGCTCGCAGCTGTCCAGCGACCATTCGCCGGTGTAGAACTCGTCCCGCAGCGTTTCGTTGTTGAAATGGTAGGCCGCCTGCGGGGCAAGCTCCGCCATGCAGGCAGCATCCCAGTCGGTGCGCCCGATAACGTGCTGCACCCTGCGCAGGGCTTCCTGTTCATACTGCCCGACGCGGCGGTAGATTGCTTCCTGCCGGACGATATTGCCCTTCACCAAGTCCTTCAGCGTGTGCCCGTGGCAGACGTGTTCCGGCAGATAAGCGCGATAATGCTCCGCGTATATGGACAGAAGCCCCTGAATGGAAATTACAATCCGCTCGCGCATCCCCAGGTGTTCCGCCGCGTCAACCATGGCCAGCGTGTGCTGATTTTCCGTGCCCCAGAGGTGAATGACATCCGGCTGCTCTTTGCGCAGAATATCCTCCAGCTGCCGGGTGTAGGCTTCGCCGCACCGCTGCGTAGGGCGTGTGGGGTTGACAAGCCCGTAATAGCGGTAGCCGTCCACTTCGCCCGTCAGCGCTTTTGGCGCGTCAAACACATACGTCAGCGCCACATCCGGCAGCTGCGTCAGCCGCCGCGACAGCCCGACCAGCCAGCCCACGATATACACCGGGGGAAGCGATTCTTTTTCCGCAATGGCAGGGAGGATAATATTCCCCATCCACATGACCTTCACGCTTCAACCCCTCCTTTCACTTTGCGCTGTGCGGCATGGTTATTCCACCGCGCCCCGCGTCAGAAAATCCCGCAGCTTTTCCCGCTCCTGCGCCTGCGATTGGCAGTAGCGCGCAATGTTGCGCACATAGCGGTCATGCACGGCTTCATCCAGCAGCTTTCCAGGCGCAAAATCCGCCATGCGGGATACCGTTTTGCCCAATTCGTTTGCTTCCACCATTTGCAGTGTTCCGCAGCGGCTGCCCACAATCGGCACGCCCCGGAAGAGAATATCGAATACAACGCCGCTGCTGTGCAGGGAGTAATTCTCCGAATAGTTTAGGATGCAGTAACGGCATTGGCGAATCGCCTCGTCATACGCCGCTTCGGACAGGTATTCCAGCCGCAGCTCGATGTTCTTCGCCCCCGCGCAGACTGCCCGCAGCTCCGCCTCCAGCGGCGCTTCCTGCACCCGACCCGCAATCAGCACCCGATACGGCGTGTTCCGCAGCTGCTTTGCCGCCTCAACAACGCCCTTGTCCGACGTAATCAGCCCGACCATGCCGAAATCATAGCGCTTCTGCGCATACGGCACAGGCGGCTGCATCGTTCCTGTGCTGATGTAATCGGATACGACGCACATCGGCCGCCCATACGCCGCGCCAATGGCTGCATTGGGGCAGATAACGCCGCTGATTTTCCGCCTGCACAGCGCATACAGCCCCCGTTTCAGCACCGAATTGACGCCGTCGGCGCTGTACTGGATGGCGTAGACCCGCGTTTCTTTCTTCTTGAACAGTGCAAGCCCCAGATACGCTGTTGCGACGGCACTGCACTGGAGGACAATCACGTCATCCTGCGCTTCCCGCAGCAGCGCGCGCACGTTCTGGAACACGGCGCGTTTGTTGCGCACCGCCGAACTGCCCACGATGTAATCATGCGGCAGACGAACTAATATCCCTATGATGTACATATAAAACCTACATTACAGCAGCAAGTAAATGTGCAGTCTGAACTGCGTTTCGCGTCCTTTCCTTCCGATGAAATCGTATTCGATTCTCCGCACAATCGCCTTCATGAGGCGGTTTTTTTGTTCCGGAGAAATCGTTTCATCCCGCAACCCTGCAACAGCCTCTTTGAGCTTGACAATCTTGTCTTTGTAGTCAATCTCTTTCGGAAGGTTCTGCTTAGCCTCGTATATCTTCGACCGCAGTTCCTCCATCTGCGCGTGGAGGGCTTTGTTCCTTTTCAGAAATACTTCTTCGGTATATGTGCCACTTTCCAGCAAGTCATGCTGCCGGTCTTCCTTGGCGACCAGCGCATCCATTTCTTTGTTCATCTTCTCAATCATCTTCTTCTGGATGCTTGCAGCTTTGCCATCGTTGTTATGCAGCTTGACTTCCAGTTCCGGCAGGTGCTCCATTTCCAGCGCAAAAGCCACGGCATCCACAACAACGCGCAGCTTCGCGGAGTTCGCATTGCAACCGCTCCGATTTCGGCACTCAACGCGCGTTTCAGCGTGCGGATAGGGATGCTGCGCCATAGCCTTCCCGCACTTGCAGCAAACGAGGATGCCAGCCAGCGGGTTCTTCAGATCCGTATCTACCTTCCTTCTCGGATTGTTGTCCATCTTCGCCTGTGCTGCCTCAAACAGCTCCAGTGGTACGATCGCAGGCTGCTTTCCTTTTGCGACGACAACTTCTTCCTTTGGCTGCTTCACGGAATGCAGGACGATTTCGCCGTTCTCGACGAATTTTTCCTTTCGCCTGTCTCCGAACACGACCAGTCCGATGTAGTGCCGATTTTTCAGCATGACACGGATGGAGGTTTTTTCCCATGACTCGGTGCGGTATGGTTTAATCCCCATCTTGTCAAAGTGGCGGGCAATCTCCAGATATGTCCGCCCTTCGTTGACGTACATTTCAAACGCCATCAGTACAGCCGGTGCATATTCGTTCGGTTCGAGTGTACAGTCCCCGTCGGCATTGACGACCTTGTTATATCCGAATGGCGGGATGTTGCCAATGTAGCATCCGCGCTTCACGGCGGCGATCCGACCGCGCAGCAGAATCTCCTTCGTGTATTCGAGAAAGTCATTGCCGCGCATCAACTCCTGCTCGAAGAATTTCCGCTGCATCTTGTTAGTGAGGTCGTATGTCATGGTCAGCGTGACGACCTCTGTCTTGGAGAACCGGAAGGCATTCACGCATTTCCCGCAATCCTCCAAGTCTCCGCGTGAAAGACGCTGCGGGTCTGCGCACAACACGCCGCGCAGCTTTGGGTTCTCAATCATCGAAAGAACGATGTTGAACTGCGGGCGTTCCGCAATCGTTTCACCGGAAACCACTTCCCGGAAAATGCAATGCTCCGGGATGCGACCTCCAAGGTCACGTTCTGCAAGCTCCTGCAAGAGTGATTCGTGCTTTTCCAGCACCTCCTCTACCGATTCGTGCGGGTTATCCGCACGAGATTTCCGCAAGTACATGATGTACTCATCTGCTGTCAAAATGTTGTCTGCCATTCCTTCTTTCCCCCTATGCTTGGTTACAAATGTAGTTGCAATTATTGCTGACAAAGATGAAAGTTTCCCCCCTTTTCTTGGTATTTCCGCAGTGTCCCGGCAATCACCCCCTTTCAGAAGGGCACTCTATATATATCGTTACTCGCTCTCTTTATGCTCTGTCCTTGTTTCAGTTGCATTTCGTCGATACACCAAGTATTTTGCAAACTCAATGATTTCCTGATTTTCCTTATCAGAAAATTCAATGTCGCCAAGCTCTTTGCACCACGTTTCCATGTGACGCAGCTGTATTCCATCCGCTGAAATATAAGAAGCAACCGCTAATTCCTCGGAATGATCCAAGCCAATCAGGTAGGCTGGCGTTGTGTTCAAGGCAGCGGCGAGCTTTGCAAGCACGTCTGAACTCACTTTGTCAATCGCTCCGCTTTCGTAGCGGTATACGGTTGACCGGTCTTTACCTATCGTCCTTGCTAAACTGTCAATCGACATTTTTAGCTCGATTCTTCGTCGTTTGATTCTTTTCCCTATTGTTTTCATTGGCGTTCATCCTTTCAATCTAACAATTTTTCGTTATGTCGCATAAATGCATCAATATTGCATATTGTTATAATAAACCAGTTGTCGGACTATTCCATCTGGTGCTACTATTCCCAATAGACGAACGCCCCAGAAACGCTCGCCTGATTGTAGATCGAAAGGAGTAACAGCATGACCCCCAAGGAAGAACTGATCGCGTACATTAAGAGCCTCTCAGCGGAAGAAGCAAAAGAGGCGCTTCTTATCGCTTCTGCTTGGCTTTCAGAGCTGCAAGAAGCAAAGCAGCATCCTCGTCAGAAAGAGTCCTTACCATTTCAATTAGCGCATTGACGTTTTCTGAAAGCCCGTTATCTTCAGCGGGCTTTTCTTGTTCCACCTTATCTTCAATTAAGTCTGATTTCTGGATTCCAAAATAATCAGCCATAATTTCGATTCGATCTATACGCGGGTACTTTTTTCCGTTCACCCACTCCGTCACGGTGGAATAAGGAAAGCCCCATGTATTCGCGAGCTCACGCCTGTCTTTCCCTGATTGCTCAATATAGCGTTTCAAATTCTTTGAGAATATAGCCTTGTTACCAAGTGCACTCACCTTCATCACCTCCCTTCTGCTATATAATACACCTAAAGCGTTAGTAATTCAATAAGAAAAGAAAAAAATTACGCTTTAAGGGTTGACAAAACTATTTCAGTATAGTATCATGGCATTGTCAGAAAAACGCTTAAAGCGTTATTTGAAAGGCAGGTGAGAATATGCGAATCACTTTGAAGGCTGCACGAGTCAACAAAAATTTGACTCAGGAACAGGTTGCGGACGAGTTGAAGGTGACCAAGAAAACCGTTGGCTCTTGGGAAAGTGGCAAAACCCGCCCGAAGCTGGAAAAGATTGAACCGTTGTGTGAGCTGTATGGCGTATCATACGACGACATCGCTTGGAATACCTAATTTTTTTGCTCATCATAACGCTTTAAGTGTTTTTGTAAAAAAGGAGGAAACACAATGACCACTCGCGAGCAATTGAAGCTGATGGACGAAATCAGGAAGAAGAATGACGCGAGCATCGCCAAGTACATAGAACAAATGCGCGTGGAGGCAGCGAGCCACACGACGGAGCAGACGGCGATGACGCAAGGACAGGAGGCGTGAACATGGCGAAGGAATTTTCGACCGACGCGGAAGTCGAGTTTGAGATTGCGCGTCTGCTGAGCGAAACGAGGTGAGCCGATGGAAGAGTATACGACCTGCACCTACAAGTACGGAAGCGCGGAAATCGTCGTATACCGACCGATTATCAAAGAGCAGGAACGCAAGAAGCGTGAGGAAGCCATCAAGCAGGCGCTTGTCTGCTACGGAAAGGCAAAGCTCACGCAGCGAGAGGAGGGAGCATGATGTTCATGACCGATGACCCTGCTGCGGACTATGACCGCTATTGCGCGGAGCTGGAACAGTCACGGTTCTTATTGCCTGAATGTTCTGAATGTGGGAAGAAAATCGAGGATGAGTTCTGCTACCAGGTCAATGACGAAATTATCTGCGAAGCCTGCATGGAGAAGTTCAGGAAATACACAATTGATTTGATGGGGTGACACGACATGAGCGGTTTGTGTGGCGCAGAAGCAAAGGGGTTCGTCAAGCTGGTCGATTCCCTCTGCGGACGGCGCTCTCGCTGGGAAGTATGGAAGGACATGACGTGGCTGTTTGCCACCGCCATTTCCAACGCAGTGGATGGACGTCACCGCGAGAAGCGGGAGCAGCAGTACATGGACATCGCCAAGCATTACAGCAATGACGAGCTGGATACCTTCGCGGAGCTGTTTGCGCAGTTGGTCGTCATCCTTGAACAAAAGCGCGGCTATTGCGATTTTCTCGGCGAGCTGTTCATGATGCTGGAGCTTGGCAATGACGCTGGCGGGCAGTTCTTCACGCCATATGATGTGTGCAAGGTGATGGCAAAGGTCAGTATGCCCGGTGTACAGGCGACAGTCAAGCGGGATGGATACATCAGCGTGAACGACCCAGCCTGCGGCGCGGGCGCGACGCTGATTGCGGCAGCAGACATCATGCTCAACGAGTACAACGTCAACTTCCAGACAAGAGCGTTGTTCGTTGGGCAGGACATCGACTACACGACCGGATTGATGTGCTACATCCAGATGTCGCTAATTGGCATGGCAGGCTACGTCCACATCGGCAATACACTGACAGAACCCATGACCGGACATGCCCTGTTCGGGGACGGCGGCGAGAACACTTGGTATACACCGATGTACTTCTCCGGAATCTGGGAAGGGCGCAGGCAATGCGCACTGATGGACAGATTCCTCCGCAGCGTGGCGCAACAGCAGCCAAACGAAAAGCAGCCGGAGGAACAGCACCCCGTCATGCCGGAAACGGAGACAATTCCAGTCAGACAGAAACCCACACAGAAACCCACGCAGAAAGCCAAGGCAAAAAACGAGCAAATGACACTATGGGAAATCTGCTCGGAAGTATGACGAAAATAGGAGGGAACAGAATGCAGAAAATCGACATTAAGGCATTGATGCACGTCAAGGCGTGCAAAGACAGGCTGACATTGCAACAGTACCGCACATTGCGCGGTCAGGTGTTAGCCGGTGATGGCGAAGGTGCTATGAAAGGGCTGCGGAGGCTGTTAAGCAATGGCAGTTGAAATGAAGGCTCTGAAAACGCACGAGGATTGGCTGGAAAACCGCCAGAAGGGTCTCGGCGGCAGTGAAGTCGCCGCTGTGGTCGGTATGAACCCATACATGAACAACGTGACCCTGTGGGAGCTGAAAACAGGAAGAAGGGAGCGCAAGGACATATCGGATAAACCATGTGTGCAGTACGGCACACAGGCAGAGAGATACCTGCGCGGGCTGTTCCGACTGGATTTTCCACAGTACCGTGTGGAATATGTGGAAAACAACACATGGAAAAATGACCGCTTTCCATGGGCAAAAGCCAGCTTGGATGGATGGATGTATGACCAAGACGGGCGCATGGGCGTGCTGGAGATTAAGACCAGTGAGATGCTTGGAGCGGCTCAGTGGGCGAAATGGCGAGACCAGATACCGCAAAACTACTTTTGCCAGTGCCTTTTCTATATGGCGGTGGTGGAGGCAGACTTCTGCCTCCTCAAAGCACAGCTTAAAACGGAGCGCGAAGACATGCCCAGACTGCAAACAAGGCACTACCTGATAAATCGGGACGATGTGCAGGACGACATCGACTATCTGATGACGAAAGGCGCGGAGTTCTGGGGTTATGTCGAAAGGGACGAACGACCGCCACTGGTGTTGCCGGAAGTCCTTTGAAAATAAAAGGAGGATACCACAATGGAACTGAAACTGATTCCCTACACAGTCCCGCAGTCCATTACATGGAACTATGAGGAACTGAAAGCAGAGCTGACCGCGAAGGCATCGGAGTATGCTTCCATCGTCTACACGGACGATCAGGTCAAGGCTGCTAAGGCTGACCGAGCGAACCTGAACCGGCTGAAGAAGGCGCTGAACGACGAACGCATCCGGCAGGAGCGGGAGTACATGCAGCCTTTCAACAACTTCAAGGCACAAATCAATGAGGTCATCGGCATCATTGACAAGCCTATTGAAGCCATCGACAGACAGGTGAAGGCGTTCGAGAACAAGCAGAAGGATGAAAAGCGCAAAGCAATCACCGACTACTGGGAGGAAACCGGTGCGCCTGAATGGATGCGCACCTACCAGACCGCATGGCTGAATGCCTCCCGCTCCTTGAAGGATGTCCAAGCGGAGATTGACAGCCTCATCGCACAATCGGAAAAAGACCTCGCTGTTATCCATGACCTGCCTGCTTACGCATTCGAGGCAGAGGAAAACTACAAGCAGACACGTAGCCTGACGGAGGCTCTCAGCGAAGCTAAGCGTCTTGAAAAGCTGGCAGAGCAGAAGGCAGCCTACGAAGCTGAACAGGAAAAGTGCAAGATTCAGGGTTCCCGAACTGCTGAACCGGCGCATGAACCCGAACCGGCGCATGAACTGCCTGTAGAGCAACCGCGTGAGTGGGTATCATTCAAGGCACTGCTCACCACGGACGATGCGAAGGCGCTGAAAGTTTTCTGCCAACAGCGCGGCATTAGGATTGAGGCTCTGTGATGGCTCTGAAAATCATGCTGGCATACAGGGAATGGCGGCAGGTCATTGCAGATTCGGATAACGAGAAATAGGAGGAGTAACTCATGGCAATTGCGGTGCAGATTACGGCAATCATCTGCGGCACCATCGTCGCTCTGGCGTATGCCCTCGCACTGATGGTCTGGATTGTTGGAAAGTATATGAACAACGAATAATGAAAGGACGATGAAATATGATTCAGAACAAGTTGGCGAAGCCTGCGGAAGATTCGCAAGAAAAGGCTATTGCGGAATACGAGGTTGGCGGTCAGACCGTTCGGATTAGTCCGAAGACAGTGCGAGCTTTCCTTGTCAACGGGAATGGTCAAGTTACCGATCAGGAAGTGATGATGTTCATTTCCTTGTGCAAGTATCAGCGGCTCAACCCCTTCCTGCGCGAGGCGTACCTGATTAAGTACGGCGACCAGCCTGCAACCATCGTCACCGGCAAAGAGGCGTTCATGAAGCGTGCTATGCGCAACCCGGCTTATGCAGGTTTTGAGGCTGGCGTTGTGGTGATGCTGGAGAACGGATTGATGGATAACCGTGTTGGTAGCATCGTGCTGGATGGTGAAAAACTTGTCGGCGGATGGGCAAAGATTCACGTCAAGGGCTGGGAAGTCCCGATGATGCTCACCGTGGCGTTCGATGAGTACGTTGGGCGAAAGAGCAACGGTGAAGTCAATCAGCAGTGGAGAACGAAGCCCGCGTCCATGATCCGCAAGGTGGCAATCGTTCAGGCGCTCCGTGAAGCCTTCCCGGAAGACCTTGGCGGCATGTATACAGCGGAGGAGCGTGCTGTTGCTGACCTCCCTGAAACCATCGTCAACCCGGATGCGTTGGAAGCTGAGACAGAGCTTATCGAGCCTCCCATGCAGGATAATCCGGTAGAGGAAGCAAAGCCAGTGCGGCAGAATACGATTCAAACAGACAGCAAGAAAAGCAGCGCAAGGGACGCGCTGTTCGGCAAGTAAAAACAACCCTTTCCGGTGGGTGGTTAAACCGGCATCGTTTTGAAAGGTGAAATAGCATGATGATTCAGATCGCGAAGGCAGAGGATATGCAGACCGTGGCGGTTATTCTGTTCAAGAATGGCTACACGGTGAAGAAGCAAACGACGAAGAACACCGCAGGCAAGGCAGTCACCTACCTTGTAGCGGAGAAGGATGGTGTCCATGAATAAGCTCATCCTGATTGGGAATCTGACCAAGGCACCTGAGCTGAGAACTACGCAGAACGGCACGAAGGTATGCAATTTCGACATTGCTGTCAATGATAAGCGCGGCGGGCAAAACAGTGTGCAGTATTTCCGCGTGAATGCTTGGCGGCAGTTGGGCGAGCTTTGCGCAAAGTATTTAGCAAAGGGACGCAAGGTGTTCGTCTCTGGCGCTTTGAGCTATCACACATATCAGGCAGCCGACGGAAGCACTCGCGTGCAGCTGGAAGTGACGGCAGACGACGTAGAGTTCCTATCCAGCCGAAGCGATGACAGTCCATCGGATACCGACGATGCTTCACCTGCTGCTCCTGTCGATTCCGCGCCGACCGCGCAGAATAACGGCTTCACGGCGGTCGAAACCGACGACTTGCCTTTCTGATAGGAGGTTCTCCCTATGACCATCGAAGAGAAAATGAATATCACGACGTGGCGGGCGCGGCAGCTCGCATATCTGGAAGAGCTGTACGCCCCGCGCGAACACATGAGCAAGCTGATGAGCCACCTCGGCGCACGGCACGTCTACATCCAGCTCTACAACACCATGCGCAACGCGCTGAAAAGTATGCCGGAGCAGCCGAACACCTACGTCGCGATGGCGGTCTACCGCAAACTGCGCGAGGACATGTTCACGCTGGATGACATGCTCGACCAGCTGGAGGACACGGGGCTGTTCGACCCCGACGAGTGCGACCAGGACGAAATGGAGGGACTGCAATGAGCCTGAACCCGATTGGCTACGTCGTCCAGATTCACGTCACGGACGATATGTGCCTGTACTTCACCCACCTGACCCGTGGCGGGCTGGAACTGACCGCCGACCTTGACAAGGCAATGCTCTTCGACACCGTGGAGCGCGCCCGCGACTTCGCTTTCCACGCCAGCTACATTCTGCAAGTGGACGAGCAGAAGTTCACAGTGGAGGCTTGCTTCGAGATGGTGACGCCTGATGGCGAACTGGACTTGGTGGAGGAATCGCACCTGCTTCACCCAGACGAGACGGAGGAAACGCTGTGATTTGCAAGCAGTGCGGCGCGAGCTTCTCCCCGCGCACCGTCGTGCAGAAGTTCTGCTCCAAGAAGTGCTGTTGGCGATACCACAAAACGCACGACATGAGCAATCCGAATGATTGCTGCAATCTGAGGATGTGATTAAATGGGCAAAGCATCAAGGGACAAGGGCGCTCGCTTCGAGCGTTCCCTTGCCTCCAAGTTCCGGGAATACGGCTATGATGCCCGCAGAACGGCGCAGTATTGCGGCAAGACGGGCGATGCGTCTGACGTAGTAGGACTACCCGGAATCCACGTGGAGGCGAAGCACGTCGAGCAGATGCGCCTCTATGAGTGGATGACACAGGCAATCCGTGACGCAGAAGCAGGGGGTGGAAACACCCTCCCTGCCGTGTTTCACAAGAAGAACAATGCGGATATTCTCGTAACAATGCGGCTTTCGGACTGGATGAACCTTTATACGGAGTGGGAAGCCGGACACGACCTGAAAGAGAAGGAGCAGTAGGCAATGAAAGGTTGCTACAAGGCATCGTGGTATACCTGCGGCGGGAAAAAAGTCCCGATTCAGTCCAATGCTCTCACGATGTATGCTTTTAACTTCACGAAACTGGTCGAGAAGGCGAAGGCACTCAGCTTCCACAACTCCTACGTTGGAATCATCCAAGCACGGCGCGGTGAGGTAGGGCGCAAAGAAACGTGGAAGCCCTATGCGGCAGTATATAACAGCTGCGAAAAGGACGAGAAAAGCCGGAAGCAAATGTTCCATGATTGGGGGTGGATGTGATGGTATTGTGGATTGTCCTTGGACTTGTTCTCATGTTTTATATTACATACAGGAACGAAACGCACGGAGGCTGAAATGATTGAGAATGCAGCGCTTCTCGCTGGCGCGGTTATCAAGCGCGCTATACTGGACTACAAAGGCTGCCTCCGGCGCTACAAAACGCTGGAAGAATATCGCGAATCCACCTCGTATGAGCTGAAAGAGCTGGAAGCCTTCTTTCGGTCGTCGTGGTGCGACGTGCTTTGCGAACTTTGCGGATACGAAAGCGGCGAGGGCATCATGCTGCAATGCAAAAAGGAAGCCATGAAGAGATGGCACAAGAAAGGAAATGCCAAGTGATTAAGATTGAGAACGTTGTGGTGAGCGGATGGAAAGCTGCCATCCGGGGAATGAGAAATCCGATGAATTCGTGGATGAAGTCGGACAGCCATGTTTGCACAGAAGAAACCGCTAACGACTGCATTTGCCCGATGGTGGAAAGTGGGCATTCACCGTGTGTTTGCAACGACGGGAAATGCGGCTATTGCATCGGCGTGAACGATATGGCGCTGATGCAGAAGCTGGCGGCGGCTGGGTCTGTGCAAAGGAATATGATACCTACAAAGTCGGGACGGTGGCGAATTCCTGTTCCACCATGCACAAAATCCATGCGAAGGAGTTTGACGTGAATGATTTCAGCCATGAACACGTTGAAGAGCTGACCGGCGACGATTACAACATGTCCTATGATTTTCTTCTTCGGACAGTAGACATCCTGAATTATTACCGCAAGAAGTTCCTTGAGACCAACGACAAGAAATACTGGTGGCAGCTTATCCAGCTTCTCCCGTCCAGCTTCAACCAGCGGCGCACGGTGCAGCTCAATTATGCCGTGCTGAAGAACATCTACCACGCCCGGAAGGATCACAAGCTCGACGAATGGCGTGATTTCTGCCGCTGGATTGAGACTTTGCCCTATTCGGAGGTGATAACGTGTGAACGAGACGCACAAGCGCCCGAAGCAGACGGAGCGCGTACTTGACTACATGCGCAGACACGGGAGCATCACGACGCTGGACGCGATACTTGACCTCGGTGTCCTCCGCCTTGCCAGCCGAATCTCGGAGCTGAAGAAGGCTGGTGTTCCCATCAAGCGCGACTGGATGAAGGTCAAGAACAGGTTCGGCGAGGAGTGCAGCATCTTGCGGTATTCCCTTGATACGGACAAGCCGGAATAACGATTACAGGTACGGAAGGAGGTGGTTCTTATGGCGGAAAGTAAGAAGTATTACTACATGCGCCTACAAGAAGGATATTTCGACAGCGATGAGCAAATCTTGCTTGAATCCATGCCTGACGGCTATCTGTACAGCAACATCCTGCTGAAGCTGTACCTGAAATCCCTGAAACGGAACGGCTTGCTGATGTTTAACGAACGCATCCCCTATAATGCGCAGATGATTGCCACCATTACTCGTCACCAGATAGGAACGGTGGAGAAGGCGATGGAAATTTTCCAGCAGCTCGGAATTGTCGAAGTGCTGGATAGCGGTGCAATCTACATGATGGATGTGCAGAACTATGTGGGGAAAACCTCAACGGAAGCAGACCGCATCCGGGCGTACCGCGCGAAGGTGGAGGAAGAGAAGAACAAGGCGCAGCCGCTCCCGGAATCCACTTGTACAAATAAACAGGATAGTTTGTACATTTGTACACCAGAGAAAGAGAAAGAGAAAAAGAAAGAAAAAGAGAAAAAGACTATAATGCCCGTTTCTGACGAAACGGACTGCGTGGACAGCCCGAAAAAGCAGAAGAACAAAGAGCTGTATTCCGAAATTGTTTCCTATCTCAACAAAAAGGCAGGGACAAAATATCGCCCCTCCACCCCGAAAACGCAAGCGCTGATTCGAGCGCGAGAATCAGAAGGGTTTTCCCTTGATGACTTCAAGATTGTCATTGACAAGAAGTGCGCCGAATGGATTGGTGACGAGCGCATGGAGCAGTACTTGCGCCCAGAAACCTTGTTCGGGACGAAGTTCGAGGCATACTTGAACGCTAAGCCCTCAAAGAGACAGACGGACACGGGAATCACGCACGGCGACCAGAACGACCTCGACGACCTATTTTGACGAAAGGATGAATGCACATGTCGGAAATGTATAAAGCGATGGTTGACGCGATAAGCGCAAACGTGCAGAAGCCTGCCAGCGAGTACATGGGCGCGGACGGCTTCTTGCATTGCTCCGTCTGCAAAGCGCAGACACAGACCCGCGTTGTTGTCGAAGCGCTTGGCATAAACAAGGTTGTTCGTTGCGTCTGCGATTGCGTCGTGAAGCAGCAGGCAGAGGAGGAAATGCGCAGGCGGCGGGAGGAGTTCGACCGCAAGCGACGCATTTGTTTCGCGGAAACCAACATGGCGGGCTGGACGTTTGAAAACGATGACCGCAAGAACGAAAAGTTGTCCGACGCTATGCAGAAATACGCGGACAATTTCGGAAAATACCGGAAGGAAGGCAAGGGACTGCTTCTTCATGGCACGGTCGGTACAGGCAAAACCTACTTTGCAGCCTGCATCGCGAACCGCTTGATTGACAACGGCTATGACGTGCTGATGACCAACTTCGCACGGCTTGCGAACCAGATTCAAGGGTCGTATGAAAAACAGAAGGTCATCGACGATCTGAACGAGTATCATCTGGTTGTCATTGACGACCTCGGCGCGGAAAGGACGTCGGAGTATATGCAGGAGATGGTTTTCAACATCATCGACAGCAGATACCGCTCCGGGCTTCCCTTCATCATCACGACTAACCTGCCGATGGAGGAAATCAAAAAGCCGCAGGATCGCAGCAGTGCGCGAATCTACGACCGCATCCTGCAACGCTGTTTTCCGGTGGAGGTGTCTGGTTCAAGCAGGCGCAGGCAGGAAGTAAAAGATACATACCTTGATATGAAAAACGAGCTTGGTCTGTAAGGAGGCAGAAACAATGACTTTGGATGAGTATCAGCAGGCAGCTAAGCGCACGATGAATCCGGCGCTTAGTTTTGAAGAGACCTCGCGCCATGCCTTGCACGGCATGTGCGCGGAACTTGGCGAGGTGCACGGCGAGTATCAGAAGTTCTATCAGGGTCACGACATGGACGCGGAGCACGTCATGAAGGAGGTTGGCGACCTCCTGTGGATGATTGCCGAGTTCTGCACGGTCAACGGCTGGAGGCTTGATGCGGTTGCGCGGATGAACATTGACAAGCTCCGCGCTCGTTACCCTGACGGATTCGCCGCTGTAAGGTCTCAGCATCGCGCGGAGGGCGATGTCTAAGAAATCACGGTAACTGAGGAGGAAAAGGCATGAACAGCGAACTATTGCGTAATGGCAGCGGGTATGTTGACCCGACGGCTGCGCAAGCCATGAAGAACATGGTTTACCCCGGCGAAATCTGGACGACGGCAACCGGGAAGGAGGTGCTTATCCTCAAAGACCACGGGAAAGTATGCACCGTGCTGACGTTGCTGGATGAAGAAAAGGCGGGCTGCATTGAGGTGGTCAGCCGTGCCAAGCGGTGGTGCAATCCGCTTTTCGTGACGTTCGTCACGCGGCAAAACATCGGCGGCTTCGTCAAGCGCCTCCACGCGGAGGACTTCGCGGACATCTGGGCGCGGGTGGCGGAGGGCATGGGATTCAGCGCGGACAGCGCGAGGGAAATCAACAGTCTGAAGGGCGAAAATGCTGATATGCGTGAAAAGCTCCGCCTGCGCCGCAAGCGCACTCCGGCGGAGAAGAAAGCCATGCTCCCATACAAGACGATGTATTTGTATTACGACTTGGTGGACAGGCTGACCGGGAGGGTGAACAGATGACAGCGAAAGAATATCTGCAGCAAGTGCGCACCATAGACGAGCGCATTAACTGCAAGCTGGCGGACGTGGCGCGGTTGCAAGACATGGCGACGCGCATCACGCCTGTTCTGCGAGACGATGTTGCGCATGGTGGCGGTGGAACGCAAGACCGAATGGCAGACACGATTGCAAGAATCATCGACCTCAAAGCGGAAATCAATGGCGACATAGACCAGTTGGTGGATAAAAAAAGAGAAGTAACCGCAAAGCTGGACAAGCTGACCAATAGGAGATATTATACTGTGCTTTTCCGCAAGTATATCCTCTTTGAGACGGTTGAGCAAATCGCGTGTGAAATGAACTGTACATGGCGAAACGTGTGCCATCTGCACAGAAAGGCACTGGCTGTCTTTGCAAAGGTAATGGAGGATGAGTGATGGAAAAAAAGCTGAAATGCCCCTACTGTGGACGCAGCATGGAGCTGAAAAACGGAAAGACACTCGATTACTGGTACTCCTGCACTGAGTGCGACGTGGACACGCCTGCTGCGCGTGGTAGGGCGCTTGCCTACCAGCGGGCAGTGGAGTGGACACTTGCTGTTCTCGGAACGTGTGACGCGCTGTCGGATGCACTTGGCATCAGAAAGACGCACCCGATGGAAACCGTGCCGCTGGAAACGCTACTGGGCGAAGTGAAAAAGCTGCAACAGACACTGGGAAACAGAGTCTTGACGCTGGACGAAGTCACCGCAGACGCAGAAAAAGAGGATTGGTCATTTATATGGATAGAGCGGAAATATGACGAAAAATATGCGCTGCAATACTGCGCATGGTATGCGACCAGCGCATGGGTAATTCTCGTGCTTCCGGCTGGCGAAAAAAAGATTTACGAATTAAAGTCGGACTACGGGAAAACGTGGCGGTGCTGGCGGCGCAAGCCGACGAAAAACGAGCGGGAAAACACGCCGTGGGAGGCGAAACACAATGAGCATTAAGCCTATTTCGTTCAATGCAGCAAGTGTACAAGCGATTCTCAAAGGGGGAAAAACGCAGGAGCGAAGAATTGTCAAAGGTCTTGATGGGCTTCGCGCTTATCGCGCAGAGCCTTCTGGAGATGAGAACTACGAACAATGGGATTTTCTCTATGGTGGTGCGCTACCGGGTGGAGGATTGTTCGATGCCTATCAAACGATAAAAGCCCCATATGCTGTCGGCGACATCCTATGGGTTCGGGAAACATGGTGTGCGTACTATTTGCCGCATGGAGCAACTGTTTACGCATATCGAGCAACCGATCCGAACGGGAACAAGAGACCGACAGGAACGGAATATGATGACCCATGGGAGATTTCTCCTTGGGAACCATCAAACCACATGCCGAAGGAAGCAGCTCGCATCTTTCTGCGGGTAACGGAAGTGCTTCCCGAACTCGATATGTATATGCACTGCTGGGTGTGGGTGATTAAGTTTGAGCGCTGCGAAAAGCCAGAGAAATAATTGGCGAATATACGATGACAATATGTTGGAGGTAGAGCATGGGCACTAAGACAAAAATCGACTGGTGCGATAGCACATGGAATCCAGTAACTGGCTGTCTGCACGGGTGCGAATACTGCTACGCGCGGAAGATCGCGGAGCGGTTCGCGGGGTGGAACTCGCTGGAAAACAGAGGAACTGTAAAGGGCATTACCTTCTGGCGGCAGGACGGAGCTTGCGAACCGCTGTTTGATGTAAGCGACATGCAGGCAAAAACGCAGAAAGGCGGCAAGGTTGTTCCCGCGCCGTATCCGTTAATGAAAAAGTATGAGTTTACTGACCAAGTAAAAAACATCGGCGGAAGGATACTGCATCGAATCCGCGCATTGCGCGACATCCCGGAACATGATATAAAGGCTGGCGACCTCGGAGGCTGGCTCGAAAAGGGGGAGAACCTGTCACAATACGGCTCGGCATGGGTGGATGATGAGGCGATGGTTTTTGGCTCTGCGCGTGTAAAAGATGCGGCGTGGGTGGCTTGCTCCGCGATGGTTTTTGAATCGGCGCGTGTGGAAGATTCGGCGGTCGCGACAGGCTCTGCGCGTGTAACAGATGCGGCGACGGTGTCTGGTTGGGCGACGGTGTCTGGCTCGGCGTGGGTTGCCGATGATGCAACCGTGGATGGACGGGCGTATGTTGGCGGCATGGCGTATGTTTGTGCTGATGCTGTTGTGACCGGCTCGGCGGTTATGACCGGTGCGGTGTGTCTGGCTGACAAGGCGATGATAACGTCCAGCGCCGACTACACAATAATCGGCACTGGAAACGGTGACGATGTAATGACTTTTTACCGTGGTGAAGGCGGGAAAATTTACGTTTACTTCGACGATTTTGATGGGAGCGTTGAACGGTTCGAGCAAGAGGTCAAGAAAACGTATGCAGGCACAAAGCACGAAAAGACGTACCTGTTGGCAATCGCGCTGGCAAAGGCGCAGCTTGGGACGACGGAGGAGGAAGATAAATGCTGATGGAGATGGTGACGCTGCTGGCAATGCTGGTGACGATGGTGTGCATCGCGTGTCTTCTCGTTGACAAGCGATAAAAGCCGTTTCCTGTCAGAAAATTTTCTTCGCACTTTCCCCCATTTTTCATAGTATTTCATATTGGGATGGTGCTATACTGCAAGTGGATATTTACAGCCTGACGGGTTATCTCGTCGGGCATTTTTTATGCAATAAATAGGGGGACGCTGCTGGCTTCTGCCACACTTGCGGCGTGGGGTGCGCAGAAGGCGGGAGCTGCGCGGTAAAGATACTATGCGAAAAGGATGTGGTGACATGGGTAAGTTGCACGAGCGCTACCTCGTACCCACCGTTTTCTGTATTCGATAGCAAACAAGGCTATTGGCAGGATCGGAAGCGCGAATGGAAAGCAATCGGTCTACAAAGCGAAGTTGGGCGCGACAATGCTCTGCTTGGAAACGGAATGCTGGAGCTTGCGCAAAAGCACGGCATGAGCCTTACCGGAACGAGCATTTTTGACCCTGTTCTGTGCGAGGTCATATACAACTGGTTCTCGCCAAAGGGCGGAATCGTGTATGACCCATTTGCAGGCGGTTCTGTTCGCGGGGTTGTTGCTGAAATGCTGGAACGGCATTATATAGGCATTGACCTCTCGCAGGAGCAGGTGGATGCGAACCAGATGAACGCAGACAAGCTGGGTGTGACTCCGGCATGGCACTGCGACGACAGTAGAAATGCAGACCAATACATACCAGACGGAAGTGCCGATCTGGTTTTTTCGTGTCCTCCATACCACAACTTGGAGAAATATAGCGACCATCCGCTCGACCTCTCCAACATGAATTATTCCGATTTTCTGAAAGCATACAGCGACATTATTTCCCTGTCATGCCGGAAGCTGAAAGAAAATCGGTTCGCCGTGTTTGTGGTTGGTGACATTCGGGACAGTAAAGGCGCGTATAGGGACTTCGTAAGCACAACGAAGCGCCTTTTCAGAGAGAATGACCTTTGCCTGTATAACGAGAGCATCCTGCTCGAACAGTACGGGACAGCGCCAATGAGGGCGAGCTTGGTTTTTGGCTCGCGCCGAAAAACGGTGAAAGTACACCAGAACGTGCTGATTTTCTACAAGGGCAACATCAAGGCTATTCCTGATGTGTTCGACAACGACTTCCGATGGGCTGACTTGCAGCGTTTTCAGTAGAAAGAGGGTGATGATGTGGGAAGAGCAAGAAAATTCGGCAGTGCAGCTGCGCTTGAAAAGGCGTGGGGAGAATACAAAGCGTACTGTGACAGCAAGACCGTTGCCACAACGGCATTTTCACCGAGAAACGGTGTATTTGTTACACAAGAAGTTCCCCACCCCATCACCTACACAATCAAAGGCTTCTGCGCTTACGTCGGCATGACTGAGGCAGCATTTTACGATTTATACAATAAGGATGAAAAACTTGAGTTGGTCATCGCGCGTATGAAACAGGACTGCGAGATTGATGCGCGAGAGAAGTTTGAAAACGGCACGATTGACTCACGCCTCGCCGGTCTTTGGATGTCTCACTACGGGTACACGACAAAGACAGACACGGAAGTCAAGTCAAACGTCGGTGTGACAATCATCGACGATTTCGGAGATGATGACGAGTGAGCGAAGTACGGCTTTCGAGCCTTATTGCAAAGCCGTTCATCCCTGTTCATCGCGATATCAAGCACGGAGGGCACAGCGAATATTGGCTTGATGGTGGGCGCGGCTCGCTGAAATCCTCATTCATCTCCATAGAGGTAATCCTGCTGCTGATTCAGAATCCGCTGATGCACGCGATAATCTATAGGCGCGTTGGCAATACGCTGCGAGAATCGGTCTATGAGCAGATTATCTGGGCAATTGACATGCTTGGGCTGCACGAACAGTTCCAGTATCGTGTTTCGCCGCTTGAAATCCGCTACAAGGAAACCGGACAGCGCATTATTTTCAGAGGCGCAGATGACCCGATGAAATCCAAGTCGATTAAGATTTCCTTCGGTTACTTCGGCATTCTGTGGTTCGAGGAGCTTGCGGAGTTCGCGGGGATGGATGATATTCGCACTATCAAAGCATCCATCATCCGAGGCGGCGACCGCTCTTATACCTTTTACAGTTACAATCCGCCGCAGACTGCTCGCAACTGGGTGAATAAAGAAGCGCTCATCCCCAAAACAACCCGTCTGGTGCACCACAGCACCTATCTGGGCGCGCCTCCGGAGTGGCTGGGCAAAGAGTTCATTGCCGAAGCGGAAGCCCTCAGAAAGGCAAATGAACGCGCCTATCGCCATATGTATCTGGGCGAAGTGACCGGCACTGGCGGTCAGGTCTTTACCAATCTCGTGATCCGTGCAATTCCGGACGATGAGCTTGATAGATACGGACGGCGTTATAACGGTCTCGACTTCGGCTTTGCGGTCGATCCGGATGCCTATGTGCGCTGGACGTATGATTCAAGGCTACGGAAGATTCTCGCGGTCGATGAGTTCTATGGCTCTGGCAACTCAATGAGCAGACTTTCTGGTGAGGTTGGTAAGCGTGCAGGTCGTGATGTTATTCGTTGCGACAGCGCAGACCCACGAATGATTTCGGAGCTGTGTTCAAGCGGTGTGCTTGCGATTGGCGTGAAGAAAGGGGCAGGCAGTGTTGAGCATGGTATGCGCTGGCTACAAAGCCTCGCCGAAATCGTCATCGACCCGAAGCGCACACCCAATATCGCCAAGGAGTTCTCAGCTTACGAATACGAAACCGACAAGAACGGCGACTTTTTACCATCCTATCCCGATAGAGATAACCACACAATTGACGCTACCCGTTACTCGCTGGAAGAAGAAATGGCGAAGGGTATCGTTAAGGCGGTCAGGAGGTTGAGATAATGTGCAAACATATATGGAAAACAGCAGGCAGTCTGCGCGTGTGTCCGCGCTGTGGGCTGACTGTCAGCCTGTTTGACGGCAAGGTGATGCTTGACAAGGCACTACCAAAGGTGCTGAACAGGAAGAAGGGCGGCAAATGAGAGATACTTTGTTGAAGAAAAGCCCGGTCAGGTGCAAAAAGCAGAAATACCCGGATTACACAGCCGAGGTAGAAGCACTGGATACAGGCGGCATTACGGACGAGCTGCTGCGGCGCATCATCAGGAAGCACCGGTATAACGCTGAATATAACAAGAGCCTGATTGAACGATATGAAGCGCTGGCAGAAGGCGTTCCGATATTTGACCGCGAGCCGCGCTTTAGTGATGGCGAAGATGCAATCAACCACAAGCTCAACAACGACTTTTTTTCCGAGATTGTGGACTTCAAGACAGGCTACTTTGCTGGAAACCCTATCGGCTACAGCTACAGCGATACCGAAGAAAGCATGGAGGACACCGGCGAAGCTGGCGACAGCAAGAGTGAACAGAAAGCAGCCCGCGACGCGGCAAGCAAGGCAATCACGGACTTTGTGACGCGCTCCAACATGTTTGACATTGACATGGAATGCACGAAGTTTGCAGCCATTTGTGGCTATGCTGGGCGGCTTTTCTACATAGACGAGGACGGCAACGAGCGGGTGATGGTCGTGCCTCCGAATGAGTGCATTATCCTCTCCAAGACGCGCGACATCACGCAGCCGACATTCGGGGTGCGCTACTACACCATCAAGAACATCAACGACAATGATATTGTCAAGGCAGAGTATTACGACAGCAACAGCATCTACTACTACGAGGGTGCCAGCGTGAGCAGTTTGACGCTCATCCGGCAGGAAGCGAACCTTTTTGACGGATGCCCGCTCCAAGGAATCCCAAACAACCTTGAAATGAAGGGAGACGCAGAGAAGGTTCTGACGTTGATTGACGCATACGACCGTGCGCTCTCCGACAACTCGAACGAAGCTGATGCGTTCGCAAACGCATATATGGTGTATGAGAATGTCGATGTGGACGAGGAAGAAGCGAGAAAGTCGCAGGTCAGCGGAGCAATACAGTTCTTCTCGCCTGACGGCAAGGGCAAGGTGTACTTTCTGACAAAGGACATCAACGACGGCTTTATTGAGCACCACCTTGACCGACTGGAAGATAACATCTACCGATTCTCCAAAACTCCTAACATGGAAGATGAAGCGTTTGGCACAGCAAGCGGAATCAGCCTGAAGTTCAAGCTGACAGGGCTTGAGACAAAGTGTGGCATGTTTGAGGCAAAGATGATGTCGGCGGGGACGTACATGTTCACGCTGCTGGCAAAGTGCTGGGCGAAGAAAACAATCAAGATTGACCCGCTGCAATGCGTCATGAGCTTCAAGCGCAACTTCCCGCTCGACCTTCTGAGCGAGGCGCAGGCGGTGCAGGCTCTTATTGCTGCCGGTCTGCCAAAGCGTGTTGCCTTCGACGTTGCCCTCTCCTGCGTCGACGACGTGGACTGGGTGATGCAGCAGATCGAAGAAGAAAAGGCTGATATACAGATTCCATCACTTACTGATGGCGAGGAGGAATAATGAATCTTGATGTACTTGTGATGATAAAGAAAGATGGCTTGGTCATCAATCGCTGTTGATTTCTATTGTAATTTGCCCATTTAAACTGGCAACGGGTAATCTATGACGTGATAAAAGATACATGATTGGGGTTGCTACAAATGGCGTATGAAAAACAGAATTTTAAGGATGGAAATACCCTAAAGGCTGAACAGCTGAATCACATGGAGGAGGGCATTGCAAAGCTCGAAACCACCATGATTACCGCCGAAGAGCCGGCAGATTCCGCCGATGTCCAGTCTTCCGTAGAATCCATCATGGCAAAAATAAAAACACTGTATCAGAACGGGCAGCAGATTATGCCTGTTACGCATCCCAAGGCGGTTATGGATGAGAACGGAATTTCTCTTGATGTTGTGCTGGCGCAGTTGCAGGCTCGCATTACAACGCTGGAGGAAATCGGCATCCCCGTCACGACCGCCGACCAGCTTGTTTCCGTTGTCACGCTTGATTCGTGGAAGTTCAACCTGATTTCTGCGACGGCGAACACGGCGTATTCCTCGACGGCGGAAGCGGCAGCGGGGTTTGACGACGCAAGCTGGCGGGCGGTCAGCGTGCCGCACGACTGGTCGGCAGAGCTGGACTTCAATTCGTCCAGTCCGGCGACGTATGAGGGCGGTTATCTGGATGGCGGCGACGCTTGGTATCGCACGACCGTCAGCGTGGACAAGCAGAACGGGCGGCGGTATGTGCTGTGCTTTGACGGCGTGTACATGGAATC
>ERZ780223.778-NODE-778-length-34581-cov-24.708538_pt1 | contig 34581 bp, 43 predicted proteins | sample MGYA00511016_ERZ780223 | MGnify/ENA primary metagenome ERZ780223 (study PRJEB29588, sample SAMEA2159032) | human gut metagenome | biome: human gut; feature: human-associated habitat; material: faeces | place: Denmark | collected 2008/2010 ... | reverse complement strand
TTAATTATTCAAATATAGTCTAATAATATAGAATTATATATATGTTCAAATATCCTTATTTATATAACAGAATTGATATGTTTGATATATTTAACGAAGTTAATGAATTTGGTTTATCTAGCAAAACATATATACTCTATAAATTCATTATGCTTATTAAAACCAATATAGAAAATAAATTCAAAATGGTATATAAATTAAACAGTATTTACAGTTTCTATAAAATACACAAAATGGATTAGAAAAATAAAATACACAATAGACATATAAAAAATAATCTGATACAATGTATTAAACACAATATAAAAAACAAACAGAACGAACAAAATGAATTAATATAACGAAACGAGGACATAAAAATGAATGTATTGATGTTTGCAAATCAAAAAGGCGGTGCCGGAAAGACAACAACAGCTCAGGAAACTGCCTATCTTTTATCTAAATCAAATACTGTGCTGCTGATAGATCTTGATGGACAGCGCAATCTCACAACAAATCTTGAACCCGAAGAAACAGAATGGAAAAACACAATTTATGACCTTTTCATGGAGACGGAAGAGCTATCAGACTGCATATATGAGGTCAGAAAAAACATTGATATAATACCGGGCCACAGAAAAATCCTTTCACAGTATTTCATTTCTCCAGAAGATATATATAAGCTAAAGAAAATTGTAGATGAAATAAAAACATATGAAGTATACGACTACATTCTGATAGATGTTGGTCCAGAGGGAGGACAGCTCATGACAATGGCGATGGTTGCTTCAGATTATATTGTTGCATTAGCCGAACCTGGCAAAAACTCATATCAGGGACTTTTACAGATGGCAAAGGACTTAGACAGCTGCCAGAACATCATAAACAGCTTCAAGACAAATGTAATTGGCATCTTAATTACGCAGGCAAAACTGAACACTAACATAATAAGAAACAGTAAAGAAAGACTTCAGGCATTGGCTGAAGTCCTTGGAACCAGCGTGTTTAATTCAATAATAAGGGAATCGACCATCGTAAAAGAGGCTATAGAGTTCAATCAGTTTCTGACAGAGTATGCACCAGATTCAAATGTGGCTGATGATTATGCCCGCTATGGAAAAGAGCTTGTTAAAAGACTTAAGGAGGCGAATAAATAATGTCATCTAATTTCAGTAAAAAACTCAAAGCAAAAAAAACAAGTGACACTGATATTAAGAATATCCGTGAAGAGCTTAAGAATGTCCCTGACAACGGTATACTTAAAGATATTAAAGCACCTTATGAAACTGCAGATAAAAAAGAAGAAGATACATCAGATATTGTCAAAGACAAGGCTGTTGATGTAGCAGAAAAGAAAAAACAGTCTGAAATCATCAAAAATGACACAATAGAAGCTGTTGATATTTCTGCAACAACAGAATCTTCACCTGTCATTTCAGAAGAATCTTATACAGAAGAACTTGAATCTAACAAAACTGTATCGTATGATAAAGCACCATACCCAGATGAGCCTTACACAAGCAGTGAATCAGGCAGCATGTTCTGGAACTGCCGCCTCAGTCAGGATCTAGTTGATAAATTGGAATATAACATTTTCATACACGACAGCTCTATCAAAGAGTTTATGAATACAATAATAATGGAAGAGAAACATTTCTATGACAGATACAGCAGTATGATAACAACAGATATTATCAAGAAAAACCTTAAAAACCGCTATATTTACGACAATAACAAGGTTAAAAAGGGATTTACTCTGTATCCTGAATGCAAGGCCGTTCTTGAAATTTATCCTAAAAAATATGGCATGACAATGACCGCTTTTATTGAACACATAATAAATAAATACTGCGAATGACGCACCAAAAAAAGAGAGAGGCCCCGTAACCTCTCTTCTTTTATGCGCTGAGTTCCTTGGCCTTGGCCCTTAGAGCCTCAGCAAGTGATGTACGAATTTCGTCTTCCTCCCAAACTTTCTGTGAGACAAAATCAACCTGCGGTGTAACCTTGCCGTTGAATTTGTTCTCTCCAAGGGTTCCAACCATTTCAAGGCGGTTAAAATCCTTGTTTTTCTTGAAGAAGTCTGCCTGATTAAAGGATATGGCTTCAAATCCCTTGCAGACAATCTTGACGATGTCTTTCTTGCCTCCCATGAATCTTATAAAGCCATCTGACTGTGGAAGAGCTACAACATTTTTAATACGAAACACTGGCTTCGGATTGCCTTTGCCGAATGGCTCATATTTGTTCTGTTCCTCCACATATGCCTTGACCAGTGAAGCTTCAATCTCAAAGTCTACGCTTTCAGCAGCCTTTGCTGAATCAAAGAAATCTGACCTTTCAATCAGTTTTTCCCTGAAATCATCAAGTTTATCTGCTTCGATGGTAAGACCGGCTGCACCGTCATGTCCTCCATAGCAGTAGATATACTCACCGTCATGTCCTTCATAGCGGTAGATATACTCGCTAACCTTATCCAGATTAGCTTTAAGCTTATATCCTTCTGGAGCTCGTCCTGAGCCTTTGAGAAAGCCGCCTTCCATGTCTGTAAAGACAACAACTGGAACGTTGAAGTCTTCACATATCCTGCCTGCGACAATACCTATAATACCCTCCAAAAGTCCTGGGATGTAAATGGTAATAGGATACTTGTCTGCAAGATGTTCATCCGCAATGATTTTCATTGCATCCTCAACACCTTTTCGGGAAAGCTCTTTCCTCTTATTGTTGTTGCCCTCGATCCACGAAGCTGTCTTCATTGCCTGCGGATATGGGCCGTTAAAGCTCATGTATTTAACGGCAAGCATTCCACCATCGTCGTGAAGGCGGGAGAGTGCATTAAGCGCAGGGCCAAGCTTGTAGCCTATGCCGTCAGCACTGCAGTTTTCAAGCAACCCCATTGCCTCTGCAAGTGCATACATGCCAGTAGTACAGTAGTAAGGATATATAAGTTTTTTAAGCCCATCCTTCACTATCACATAGTTCTCCTCGACAAGATCCATGACATCACAGATTGTCGCAACCGCGGCCATAACCTGATATTTGCCAAGAATTTTCTTGTCGTTTTTGAACATTCTCTGGCACAGTTTGTACGCAATGCCCGCACCACAGTAGCCGTTAAAATCAGCGGATCCCGGGATTGCATTAGGATCAATGATTATATCAGCTTCAGGATACTGGACCTCTCCATCATTCACATATGCAAGATGGTGGTCAGTGACAATAACTGTCAGACCTTTCTCCTTTGCACGTTTTACCTGTTCAATGGCCGCAATTCCATTGTCGCAGGTGATAATGACACCACTGTTGATTTCCTCAATCATGCGGTTATTCATTCCATATCCCTCTGAAAATCTCTTTGGTATGCGGTATGAAACGTCAGTAAAGCCTGCTTCTTTTGCCATTGTTACGAGTTCAAGTGTACTCATGATGCCATCCACATCATAATCGCCTATAATATGGATAGGAGTGTCCTTGCTTAAACTGTTAAGCAGCTCAACAGTCTCATCCAATCCATCAATCCGGAAATCATCATTTCTTGACCGGATAAACCATTCATTCACGTCCTGAAGGCTGTTTACCTTCATGTTGTTACAAAAGAATTTTTCCAAATCCTTTATCTCCATTCTGTTTCCTCCATTCTGTTTTTTATTATTCACTTTTTCTTTTCTTTTTTCTCCTTTTATCAGTCTATCTATTATAAGAATGATTTTTTTATTTTAAACGAATGGCCTTCCATATAAGTCATTCTATGTATCTGGCAATTTACAAAAAAAAGAGCACCCAACTCGGGTGCCCTGACATCTGTTAATTGTCATTTTCTCTAAGTTCTGCAAGCTCACATTGACTTAACGTCTGTCCCTGCTCAGTAAAGCTCGCACGCTTTCGCTGTATTATCATTCTGTTTGTGTCTGTGTTGCCACATTCTGGACATATCCATCCCAAAATACCTGTTTTTTTGTCTGTAACAATGTTCATTCTGCCTTCATATCCGCAGTCTGTGCATTTATCGGCTTTATTATCAAACGTAACAGATATCCCCATATCATATATCTCCTTTATAATAGCGTTAGAGTTATCGCCGTTACAAAGGACTTCTGAGTCCAATTGATACATACTATGTACCGGTATCTGTTCCTGAATGAGTTTGCATCTTGCTAGAGCCTCCGACACATCATCATCATTAGCCGCCGCCCCTCTGACACCTCCTGTTATATATCCTTTGTCGGTTATTCCGGGAACTTCTCCAAATCTCACTTTTAAGGCCTCAGTAAAAGCTGTAACTGTATCACAATCATAAGTTTCTGCAATTTTGTAGCCTATATTATCAGATATGGTCCACTCTTCAAGCCTGTCATTAATATGCTTGATTATTTTCACTGCGAACTTCATCCCTTTTTCACCGTTGCATCCTTCTTTTCTAATCACCATGCATGTCTCATTCATACCTGCAATTCCAAGAAGAAGAGAAGAGTGGCTGCTGTCACATAAAACGTTATCAATAGGTTTGTCACAGTCCAAAACATCTAGTCCGCCGTTCTGCCACATTATTGAAGACGAGTTCGATGACACCCCTAAAAGTCTGTCATGCCACGTTTTAAGAGCTAGATGACATGTTGTAAGTCTTTTATCAAGTATATCCCAAAATTTCTTTGTGTCTCCACCAGCTGATAATGCCACATCTACAAGATTAATAGTTGCTCTTCCCTGTGAAAACCATCCCTTATGGGTTTGACTGTTCGCTATCTGCTTCTCTGAAATGAGGTCTATAAATGGGTGTATATTGGTGATATTCATTACGGTTTCTGTTAAATGCCAGTAATTGGAGCCATTTGCGTTGTTGTCATCCGTTAATATATAAATATACCTGTTTGGAATATAAGACATATTTTTCTGTTTATCTGCGGCTTCCTGATTTAGAAACTCTTCTGTCATCATAATAAAGTTTTGCCTGTTATTCTCTTCATCTGCATCATTCAGATTAATCACTGTGGATATTTTATGCCCTTTCTCATTTGTTTCAATGTTTATAATGTCTCTTAAGAGTCTAACGCCAAATGAGAGTTCTTTCTGTAATGTTTCACTGTCTTTGCCTGCCTCATTGCTCTGAGCCCTCAAAAATGCTGCCAATGGAGCTATTGAGAAAGCAAGGCTTCCATACTGGATGTCAAACGCATGTACAATAACATACGCTGTCACCCTGCATGCATCAACGAAATTGTCAGGGTTCTGAATGTTACCTGATATGAAGCAGCCCTTATTAAAGACTTTGCCTAAATCTATATAACTGTCGCATATCATGCTCTCTGCGAAATGGCAGGCTCCATGAAAGTAAAGCAGTCCATCCTCCTGAGCTTCTGATATGAATCCCGGTAAAAGATGTCTCCACGCAATATCATAAGCAACCTTATCTGAGAATTCCTTTTGCCTGCACTTGCCAAGGTTATTGTTTTCCGTTAAAGATAAGACATTACTGTCCATGTTGGTTAACTGCCTAAGCTTTTTGTGCTCGTAACGATAGGCCATATAATGCTGCGCTACCTCATATGCTGCACACTGCATTATTCCCATCTCGACAAAATCCTGTATTTCCTCTATCGTTGGAACATCAGGCATATTCTGGCATCTCAGTTCTACGCGATCCGCAATGACATCCATCTGATGCCTCGTCAGCTTTACATCATCCGGAACGGTATCGTTAGCTTTTGAGACTGCAGCTATAATCTTAGAACTGTTGAACCCCTCCTCGAGCCCATTTCTCTTTATAATGTTCACTAAGTATCCTCCTCACAAGATTTTCATGGATTATTCCATGGTTTTCTATGAGTATGATTTTTGTTTTAAATCACAGCGTTCCGCCTGTCATCAGCCACCGGGGACTGGTACTAACCCTGTCAAATCACGTCTTGTCCTAGCTGCATGCATCTTGGATATTCGCTCGCGCGATGTGCATAGCACATATAATACTTTATGGTCTGAATTTTTGGAGCAGACGCATTTAAAACGATGAATAGCTCCTAAAGCCCTGAATTTATTGGACTTTATTATGCCATCCACTATTTTTTTGCGAAGATAGAGGGCATTTGACACAATAGCATCTCTTGCCTTTGCCCTTATTTTTGATGATTCATTTGCTTTGATGTCACGTCTGATTGTAGATATGCCGACTTTAAGTATAACAGCAATTTCCTTAGCGGACTTTCCTGCATAATAATAGTGGTTGACCATTGCACGTCTTGCATTGACCTCATCTTTTTTCTTTGCTTTTCCCTGCTCATTTAATTTTTTCTCATAATATGCCCTATTTATCTCCCGTTTTGTTTTTTTTTCAACAGCCTTTTTATGTGTATTAAAACTGTCGTATTCCTCTTCACTGATGCCCGTTTTTGCACAGAATACAGCTGTTGTCATCTTATATCCGTTTTTATCTGCATATTTCTTGGCAGATTTAGTTGCTTTTTCTGTCTCTCTTGCACTTAAGGGCTCTGAAAAATGACTGTTTAATGACATTGTCATTTCTAAAGCTTTTTCATTTCCGAAAAGAAGGCATGCGTAATAACGGTACACAAAAAGGATAATCTCTCTATGTCCCGTCTGTTCCGGTTCATTGTATACATGCTGTTTGATTAATGCAGCTCGTTTTTTGTACATTTTAAAATACGGATCGTTTATATTTTCAGTTAAATACTCAGCACCGTCATTTTCCAATGCACTGTCATAAAAAAATGTTGCCTGCTGGCTTTCGTTGCGTTCATTAGACTTATCTAGTGTATAGTATTTGCGTATAAACTTATCAGCTTCGTGATAGTATTTTGTATTCTTAGGCAGTGGAATGCTATTCTGTTTTGCCAAATCCCTGCAAAATTCAAGCTGCTTTTCGCTTGCCTTGCCATATTTTGCATGTCTGTATTTTATGTAATTATTTTTTATGTACTTTTCAATTTCTCTTTTATATGTAACAGGTGTATTATCACCAAAAAAATCCTGCATATTATCAATAAGCTGAAACTGCCTGTCAGACGCGTCTTTTCTGCCACGCATAAAAATATCAATTTCATCAAGCGTGTAAGAAAAGTCAGGATTTGAATATATCACGTTAACCTGCATCTTGCATTTTGTGTTGAATGAGCCCGGGACACGTAGAATTCTTGCTGTATCACCCGCGATTCCTTCGTCGGCATAAAAATCTTTAAGCTTATCATTAAGCTTTTTGTTGATTCTTTTCCATCTTTTAGCTGCGTTTATAGACACTTTATTCTTCGAATCTGTGTTACGGCCTGATATAAGCTTCCATAATAAGTAAAAGCCTCGTCCTGAAAAGATTACAACAGTAGGATATGGGATTTCGTCATCAAACATCATTTTTATATACGCATAGACTTCCTCTGCTGACATTTTTGCAAATTTAGAGTTTTTATGAAATACATCAAGGTCTGCAAAACACCAGTTTAATGAGTCTACATTCTTCTGATTTCTATTTGTAGCTCCCCTTTTCATTGGATTGATTGAAAAAAACATGTCTTCATCATGATAAATAGGCATGTTGTTAATAGTCCTCGCTGGTCTCATCCAATTTTTAAAATAATCTTTTGCAAAACACGCTCTTGATACACTAAGTGTATCGTTATCATTGTAGTATTGTGTATAAAATTTTTCATTTAGCTGTGTTGTCTCTGTAAATTTACTCATATGTACCTCTTTTTTAATAAATTTTAAAAAATGTGTTGACATTTAATACACAAAATGCTAAACTCGTTTCAGAGCGGTGGTATACGTATATACGAGTTCTAGTGACTTTTCCGACGAATGGCGGCGGATATGTGTATTAAGCTGTTTGGAGCTGACCAGTGTTTTGGCAGCGAGGTGCACGATCTGGTGCACCGGCGATATAAATCGCTTAGTGAGATGGCGTTAGGCCTACTCTATGGTGTCTTCAGAAGAATACAAAGACAAATGGGTGGTTTGGCATCAGTATTATTCTGAAACTAATATCCCGTTGGAAGCAGGATATTGTAAAAAGGGCGGAATGCCCTTTTTTTGTTGTCTAAAAAGAGTATGTTTTTTATTTCGTCCCAATTGACACATTCATGTGAACTTTTTGTTTTTGTTATGTGATAAGAGTATGTCAGATTTGAATTTCAGAAATTGGCTTCTATATAAGTAGAGAATGCATAAAAGGCTCATATTTGTTGTTTTGGCTTATATTTTGTCATAATACAAGATTGTTAACCTATCCTTTATTGAAGTTAACAATCTTGTAAAAACATAACCGAGTTTCATTTTGTTCCTTTTATCATATACATCTATATATAAATTTAATTGTGGACAACAACAAAATTGTTTGTTTATTTAGAGTCGCTTAAAACCCTTGTAATATCAGGTTTTTTATAAAATAAAAGGAATGATTTGAAACTACAAAGGAATGAAAAGATACTTCAAACTCCCTTTTTGATGTGTTGAAAGGAACAAAATGAAACACCAGTGGTCTGAATCAGGGTTTTACAGGTCTCAATCAGGGGCTTGTTTGTCGATAAAAGGAACTGATTGAAACTATAAGTTTCATCTTGTTCCTTTTTGAGTCAATAAAAGGAACGAAATGAAACCTTATCAAGTAGAAAAAGCGCTCCAAATGAATCATGCACTTATGTGGCAGCTTCCTAAAAATGTGTTTACGAGACTGTCAGCTTAAATATCTGGCTGATGTGACAAAATGTCTCCATATCATCATTTCTGGTTTCAAATAGTGTCTTTTATTTTGTCAAAACATTGTATTGTATGGCATATATTGCGTTTTTTATGATAAAGTTATATGCGATAAAAGGAACAAAGTGAAACCAGCAGTTTCAAATAGTGTCTTTTATTTATGAAAGAGAGAACAAAATGAAACTTATAGTTTCAAATAGGGTTTTTTATCGCAGAAAAAGAGAACAAAATGAGACTAATAGTTTCATACAGGGGCTTTTGGGATGATAAAGGGAACAAAATGAAACTAACGGTTCTGCAATAATGTCTTTCAAGGTTGATATAATAAGCCTGCTGGTCCGACAGTTCTTTGATGGTGTCTAAATTGTTTCAGTCAGTGTCTTTTGAAGATGATAAAAGGAACAAAATGAAACTTTATTTAGTGGTTTAAGTATATAGAAATCGGTTTTTTATCAATAAAAGACCCTGTTTGAAACTAGATTGCCAAAAAAATCAATTAAAAGGAACAAAATGAAACTTACAGTTTCAAATAGGGTTGATTTAATATGCCAAGTGTGTAACAATTCGGGATAAGAGAAAAGGAGAAGACCAATGGGAAAGACTGTATATACGGATGACGATCTTATTTTAAAAAAATCAAACGCCCTGTTAAATGCAAAGTTCAAAGCGAGCGATATGGAAAACGATATTATGAATATCGCCATGACGCGAATTGAATCTGCCAAGATAAATGACAAAGACTTTCTTGTAGCGCGCTTGTATCCGGCAGACATTAATACTTTTGTACATAAGGGTAAGAATATTTACAGGGAATTAAAGACAGCAGCAAAGCTGCTTACGGGGCATACTATGCTTATAGAGACTCCGGATGCCGAAAATAATGGGGGTTCATTTCATGCTTTTGCAATTATTACAGATGTGTCGTATTCGAGTGAGTCTGGCGTACTCGAAATAAGATTTTCTGAGCATTTGAGGACTCATTTATTTGATCTGACATCGCATTACGCCACGGAAAACATAGCTTTGATTACTATGCTGAAGGGCTATGCGAAGCGTATATATGAAATATTGAATGAGCATAAGTATAAAATTAAGACAGCTCCGGATGGAGTGTATTCGGTTGTGTATAGGCTTAATGAGTTCCGTTTTATGATTGGTCTTGCAAACATTGATGAATCTGGAGTGCAAAGATATATTGCAAGAAACGATGCTGTTGACTGGGACGAACTTTACGATTCAATTGCTAAAGAAAAAATTTATCCAATCTGGCAAAAGCTTAAGGAAAAAATATTAATTCCGGCACAAAAAGAGCTAAAAGAGAAAGCTGATATATGTTTTGAGTTTGAAGGGCTCAGAGAGGGGCGTTCGATTAAAAAAATACGTTTTGACATAATGAAGAATACGCCATCCGTCAAATGGACATCACAGGCAAAGGCGCTTAGAAAGAATCTTGAATCAAAGTCGTCAGACGAGTATAAGCAGACTATATGTGCCACTAATAATTCATACAAAGAGCTTTATGAAGAGTTTTTGGGACACAATCAGCTTACAGTTGATGATATTGATGTCTTAATGAAAAAAGCCGATTATGATGAAGAATGTGTAAGAACGGCAATAAAAATGGCTGACAGGCAGGATAATATAACTAATTATATGGGCTGGCTTGTATCATGCATAGAACGTGGGTATGCATCTCCGATAGAGGTTATAGAGGGTGATGCCAAAAAGGCAGAGCGTGTAAAAGAAGTCCGTGAGGAATATGAAGAAAACAGGGAAGATGTGGCTACGAGAGCATGGAATAAAATCAAACAAAAAGATGATTATCCTGAGTTTGTGGAGTCAATGAAATCAAAAGGTATTTTAGAAGAATCCTTTGACATTGTTTTCACTCCTGAAGAAATGACGAAATTTTATACAGAGTGGAAAATTAAGAAGCGGGCTTTCTAGCTGTTTGCAATGAGAAAGTAGTGTAAGATTGACAATCTGATTTATATGGAAAGCTGTTTAAGCCTGAAAAATATATCATACTCATATAAAAGATATACCATGAAAGGGATAAGAGTATGAGCGATATAGACACGTTTGAGCAGTTTTGTGTTGATAATGAATTCTCAAGACAGGCCAATAGGATAATAGAGCAGAGGAGCAACATGGCGTTTCTTGACGCAGAGTTTAATGATGGCGAGGTCTGCTCTGTTGGAATTGTTATAATGAGTCCTGACAATAAAGAGCTTACAAACATGTATTCTATTATCAAACCAATAGAACATGATTTTATGCCAAGCCGTCTCAGAAAACTGACAGGGCTGGATTTCAATGTTTTGGTTAATGAAGGTCAGGATTTTCATAAGGTGTGTCATGACATAAACAACCTGGTTCGTCAGTATAAAGTAAAAAATATCTATACATGGGGCAGCGATGATAAAAATGTTTTTGAATTGACAAAAAAAGTATATATAAAACATAATGATGCTGTCAATGTGACAGCGGCGTTTGAATTTTTCTCAATGTTTAAAAGTATAGATGATGCAATATCGTCTTATCTAGTATCGACAAATGAACCCATATCCTTGAATTCACTTGCGTATATCTGTGGTGCTGCAAATGTCTGCGAACACAATGCGCTTGAAGATGCAAGGTGTCTTATGAACTGCATTGCATGTGTACGTCAGGAGAAGGTTGACCAGTTTCTTGTTGATGAGTATAAAAGCTATAATAAAAAGCGTAATAAGTATAAACGAAGCAGAAGAGCCTCCGCAACGGCAAAGCTTGTCCCACAGACAAAAGATGGAAATTTTGAAAAAATAATAGTTCCGGATAGCATGAAAATACTGTACATGACAGATCCTTCTGTAAAAGCCTATGTTGATGATGGCGTTGAACTGGGGCTTTTAGATGGAAGATTCGATGAATATCACAGGGGTGTTGTAAGGTTTGACGAATACATGAAGGGTGGAAAGTTTTTATGAAGAAAAAGGTACAGACAAAAGAAGAGCCGTCAATTCGGGAATATAATGAGAAAAAAGAAGAAAAAGAGCTGATGGTTGAGAAACTTAAGCGTAAAGGAATTGGTGTTGTTTTTCAAAATAATACTCCAATGTTCAATGTTAAGTCGAAGGATGATATTAAGCTAGTGGAAGAGAGCATGCGCCCATTTGGCTCATTCGGATACAGATATTAGAAAAGACAGGCGATTAACCTGTCTTTTTTTTTACTATTCTACAAATTTGTTGTAAACCATAATCTTTGAAACGGCCGATTTCCACTCAGGGTGGGCATTTGATATATCACCCGATCTTGCAACTCCGTTTAACTTCTCTGTTTCTACAATAAATTCAGAACAGCATCCTGATGCTACGGTAAATACATGTTCTGGGTCAGTGTGTGCATCAGACTTTGTATCTCCCATGACGCAGTGAATGACCGTGCCATTTTCAAGGACAAGGTCTATGTACTGGCCTATTCTTGTGCCAAAAGCTGTTCCTATAGCTATGCAGTATCTTCCGTTAATCATCCTTATCCCATCATCATCATTTGTGTAAGCAACGGTGTTTTGAAGTTTATACTCATAAGTTCCTGTCGAAGTAATTTTTCTGTAGTCCATATATGTTTTCTGTCCATGATATGATGGATAAAACGGAATCAGGTCTGTGACGGGAGCTTCTGCATTATCTGAAAAACTTGACAATGGTATATATCCTGTCTGGTCATTTACTGTAACCTGTATTTCCGATGTGGACACCATGCCTGATACCTGTGCGGCATCGTTATAGTTAAGCGTAAATAAAGGTTGCGTCATTTCCTTGTCTGCATATACCTGACAGTAATTATTTGCATAAAGTACCGGTCCTGACCATTCAATCGCCTGTGGCGATACAGCTTCTGTAACCATTGGCGTATCATTTTGTTCGATACTAACTTCATGTTCATTATTTGCATCCAGAAATCCTGTATTTGGGTGTGTTGATGTTATATAATCCGCATTATGCAAGGATGAAACAATCATCTCCTGCTCGGCACAGGCCTTTGCAAATCCTCTGAAATCCGGTTGCGGAATATCTTTTGGCGGGACGTAGGCATTTGCATATAAAACAGCTGCAAGTGCCGCGACTGATAGCGAACTCATCAGTTTCTTTTTCATCATAAAAATATCACCTGCTTCTTTCTTTGTAACATTTCCTTAACAAGTATGATTTTTATTTCTTGCGTCAGCACAGTGTGCAACCATCAAAATATAAAATGATAGTGATTTTTTTTGATTTTTCTCAATCCGTTTTCAAAAATTCAAACATACTTCTTATATAAAGCTGAAGAAAGGAGAAAAATGAATATGAAAACAGCGAGAAACAATCTTCTGAGCGTTGAGCTTATGAAGACAGTGAATCTGTTACGTAAAAATCGGGTTTTAACAGCTGAAAACGGAGCGTTCATAGTCTCTTCTTTTCAGGAGGGAAATTATACACCCCTTAAAAATCTGATGGCCGTCATACCTGACGGTTATGTAACAGTAAGAAGTACGTTAACGAGATTATTGGAGCAGGTTGAATAAATAAGCATCCTGTTTCTAAAGTAAAAAGAAAAATGGAGGAACCACTATGGAAAGAATTAACAGAGATGCCTATGAGGTATCAGGAACAGACCTTGAGGGATTCAAGGAGGCAGTCAAAAAAATGTCTGCAATTACTCACTGTAGGCGAATAAACGCAAAGGATCTTGCGTTTATACATTATACTGGCAAGGAACATAACGGCCAGTATGTAATCTCAGACTTAAGCAGGACAGCTTTAAAGCGTCCGAGTCAGACAATCTCGGGATTGAGCCCGTCATATACTGACGAAGATGCAATGCGAGAGAATAAAACTACAACACGTCTCCTCGCTATTGCTGAGGCAAAGGATGGCTCAGAGGATTTGTTACACATTTCTTCGTATGGTCTGCCATCGCTCCTACAGAGCATATATCTGTCAGGAGCGGCAGCTTTTGATAACAACAGCTACTACAGGAATGCATTCCTTGCGTCTGTTTTTTATCAGAAGAAAGCGGAAGCCGGACTGTCACTCATCACTCGCAAGACATGTGATAACGACGAGAAGATCTATTATGTCGGCCTGTCTCGTTACAGATATGTGCCACAGGCTGATTTGCTTATTCCTGTTCTTGACAGGATTGCAAAGGATGCAGTCCTTGGAACCATGGATGTTGTAAGCTGGTCTGTGGACCATGCTCTTTCGCAGATCTATCTGGAATTTCCAGATGCCGCAAAAGAAATTGCGGAAAGCTACAAGCTTCCGCATGAGGCAATGCCAGGCCTTATGTTACAGACATCCGATATTGGCAGAAGCTCGTTTATCGCACAGGCAACGATGCGAATCAATAACCATCTTGTTAGACTGGAAACCGTTTCAGTCTCTCATAACAACAAGAAAGGTGTCGATGTTGATGAATATATCAACGAGTTCGTTGATAAAGTTGATACAGAGCTTTTTGCGAATATTAAAAAGATTCCGGAGCAGTTGTGCGAGCTCATGACGATGAGCATTTCCCCTGCTGTTATTGCCACAGATGACGACAGGGAGAATAATTACATTGCTGTAACGGACATTTTGAAGGAGAGTATCAACAAAACCTTCAAAAAGTTCTCTGGAAGCAAGAAGAAGGTAATCTTCGAAAGTCTTTCAGAGGAGATTATCTCGTGCATGTCTTACACAGCGTATGACATTGCTGAGATGATCATGGCAGTGCCGGATCGTGTTCATGTTGATGCAGTTACGGCTGTTACGGTAAACCGCGAGGCGGCAAAGGCTCCAGAGGTCGTAAAGTCTGTCACCAAGAAATATATCAAGGAGGCAGAGAAAGATTTTATGGACTTATCTGCCTAGAAAGGAGAGGCTATGGTAGTAAAGTCATATGGAGGCCCTTTTGAGGGCTTCCTGTTACAAAGAGAGCCAGGGCTTGATACTCAGGCTAAGGACTTTCTCAAAGTCAACATGTTATCATTTATGCTTGAAAACAGCATAAAGACAGATTTTGAGGAAGTTAAAAGAAACAAGAAATCTGTAACGTTTTACAACAACGTTACAGGCAGATATTATTCCTTAAGCCTCAAAGATATTGAAGATTTTTGGAATAATGTTCCGGTAGTGATGACTGGCGTTAAAAGAATTGGCGTTGGCTGAATTTGCTGTAATGAAAAAAGAGCAGTCTTTGAAAGAGGGCTGCTTTTTTATATGGAAAGCGATAAACGAAATATGAATCTGACATACTATATATGGAAGGAGGAAACTATGCGAAAAATCAAAACAGATATAGATGAAAAAATACAGGAAGATAAGGAAAAAAGTTCGCTGAGACCGGCAGACTTTAGCAGTTACATAGGCCAGAAAAAAATCTGTGAATCACTACATATAGCGATACAATCTGCAAAAAACAGAAAAGAACCGGTTCCGCATATTCTTTTATATGGTCCGCCGGGACTGGGCAAGACAACATTGGCAAATATTGTGGCAAATGAAATGTGTGCCCAGATAGTAACTACTGTTGGCAGTAACATAGAAAAACCTGCGGATGTAGCATCCCTTTTGAACAGTGTGTCCGAAAACTGTATTGTGTTCATAGACGAAATACACCGCATAAACCGGATCGCGGAAGAATGTCTGTATTCGGCTATGGAGGATGGGTTTATCTCAATCACAATCGGTTCTGCTGAACAGGCAAAAACGATAAGACTTACGCTGCCTAAGTTTACGCTGATTGGAGCAACAACAAGGCCGGGAATGTTATCATCGCCTCTTCGTGACAGATTCATTTATCAGTATAAGCTGGAATATTACAAAGATGACGAACTGGCAGCCATTGCGTCCAAAACATCGGAAAAGCTGGGTGTCAAATTAAATGAAGAGATGTGTGGCATGGTCGCCGATGTAAGCCGTGGCACTCCCAGACTTGTCAATAAATACTGCATACTGCTGAGAGATTTTGTAGCATCAGGCAAAGTGAAAGATATTGATAAAAATATCATGGATGCGGTTTTTAAATTGTCAGGAGTACATGAAAATGGTCTGTCAGATGCAGACATCACTCTTTTAAAAGCACTATATATAGCGAAAAAACCTGTAGGGCTGTCAACGCTGAGTCATATCATGGGAGAGGACGAGCAGTCGGTTGAAGACATGATTGAACCTTATCTGTTGTATAGGCAGTTTATCATAAAGACACCGCGTGGAAGAGAGCTTACAGAGCAGGCGAAAAGTTATATAGAAAGCCATATGCTCAGAAAATAAAAAACATACTATATATGAAGGTGAGCAGAGTGTGTCAATAACCCATGACTGAAGTTACGAGCTTTGTGAAACAGGTTCGTATTCTGATTACGGGGTTATCGAGCAGAGACGTGATGCTTGCGTTCCGTAAGGATGGCACTCCGGGATTTTTCCAGTCCCGCGACACTGCACAGCAGGCACCAAGTCTAGGAAAACAGTTCTACCGCCATGCACAGGCTTACAACCGCTGCGGGGATACCGATTATCCCCGTGATACTGCATGGTACATTATGAAAGGAGGTACCTGATGCCTGATACAGATTGCATATATGCACTCGGTGCTGACGGGAAACCGTAGATGCCGACAAAACGAAAGAGGCATGTCCAAAGGTTACTTGATACCGGCAAGGCACGAATTGTATGCCATGTCCCTTATACAATACAGCTGCTTTACGAAAACACGCCTGTTTTACAGCCTGTAATGTTGGCTGAAGACCCGGGGTGCACAAATATCGGTATGGCGGTTTTATCAGTAAATCTAATGACTAAAGTCACGAGTTTTAGCCGCCATTTAATAAAACAAAATATAGGAGGATGATAAATTGAGCCGTAGAATAAAAGGAGCACACGTTATTACTCCGGCAAAAAGACAGATTGGAAGGATTATGGCATATACAGTGTCCATTCTTTCATTGCTGATATTGGCATGCGAAATCCCAATATTTATATCTGGCCGGTATTATCTTATGCCGCTGCCGGTAATTACGTTTATAGCTATGGACGTTGTTTCAAAAAAGCTGTTTGCATGGTACAGAATGGAAGAGTTTAAGATAATTCGTCCAAACAACGGGAAGCCGTATCTGCAGTTTAATTATTATGATGCTTTGTCAACAAATGACTCGTGGATTAAAGTATACAAAGTGTTTGGTGTTGAAAGGTATGATATTAAAGGTGAAGATTGCATAGTAAGCTGCAGTAATGCTACGGTGCAGAGTCCGCCGATGAAATCGAAGAATGTCAAAAAAATTAAAATTTATGATGTGGATGATGATGTAATTGAAATGATACAGAGCATTCAGAACGCAGATCAGAAAGGAGAGACAGCGTAAACAGCTGTCGGAAAAGAACATGAGTGATAACCAGAAGGTAATGTTAACAAGACTTGAGGATAACAGTGAGTATAATCCTAACAGCCAGGAGATCAAAATTAAATATTTTGATGCGGAAGCAAAAGAACTTAAGCTTATAGGCGGAAAATCGGACTGGATTGATTTGAGAGCAGCAGAGAAAGTTGAGCTTAAAGCGGGAGAATCTTCAAAAATTCCTCTTGGCGTTGCAATGATGCTTCCTGACGGGTTTGAGGCGCACGTTGCACCAAGAAGCTCCACATTCAAAAACTGGGGCATCTTGCAGACAAATTCTGTAGGTATTATTGATTCAAGCTATTGCGGCGATAACGATGAGTGGGCAATGCCTGTATATGCAACAAGAGACACTACGATTGAGAAAGGTGACAGGGTATGCCAGTTCAGGCTTATGGAAAAGCAGCCTGTTGTGAATTTCAAGAGGGTTGATAAGCTGAATGCACCGGATCGTGGTGGATTTGGAAGTACTGGAAAGAACTAAGAAAGGAGCGCCCGGCTATGGGCCGGACATGAAAATATGGCAAATACATATTATGTAAAATTAGACGAAATAAGCAGCAACGATGTTAAACTGCTGACAGGCACAACAGTAAAACCAGCTGATAAAGTTATGGTTTTACTGCAGGAAGGAGTGAGCTTTTCTGCAGATGAGCTTATGGCACTAAACGGGATATCTGCTTCGATAGAATTTATTAGGCTTGAATCAGAAGCCAACTTATATTTTTATCTTGGCATGAACTATAAGGCTAATGATAAATCGGTGTTTTTATCGGGAATAAACATTCCGGAAAATATACTTAAGGCAATGAATGCAGGAACTGAGAAGAAGAAGCGAGCTCCAAAGAAAAAGCAGGAAAGCAAGCCCGCAAAACATGAATATATGAATCCACCAGAAAAGGATAGTGCAGGTGGGGAAGATGAAGAAGAAAAAGCAGATAATGATAAGATAGAGTGGATGCGCGATGGTTCGGAAAAGTATTTTTCTGACAACTGCGGAGTTCCGGAAGACATGAAAGAACGTGACAAAATACTTGATTTTGCTGCAAAAGCTTTTTCAAGGCATTTTAAAGTAAGTGAAGCGATTAATGAAATTTCCCAAAAATACGGAGATGACATTGCCGAGTACTTCAAAAAATCAGCAAGTGCGCTGGTACTCGCATTTGACAAAGCAGCCCTTAAGCAGGTAGATGTATAATCTGCACAGCCCGTGGAAACCCGCGGGCTTCTTTTTTTGTGTACGCTATCAAAATATATTATGATAGTTCGGAAGCTACAGACTATCAAATTATATTCTGATAGTATTTCAATACATTTAGCATAACTATCGAATTATAATTTGATAGCTGTATAAAAACCAATGTAAAAAATATCATACTTTTATCGACGAAGAACAAATGAAAGGATTGATAAAATGAGTATTGAATTATTATTAAAAGACTTTGACAGACTTGAAGCACTCGCAAAAAAGGCTGATGAAAGTCTGCATATTGGAAAAACTGCTATTCAGAAAGATTATGCCGTTGCAAAGATGCTTGATGAGAATATAGGAGCCGTGACAGATATTTCGCATGACCTTGGCTTATATAGTGCCACGGAAGAGAAAGTTATTGTCAAATTTGAAGTGGATGGCAGAGAGAAGTCGTGTGAGCTTTTTGTCGATGCGAAAAATTTTCATATATATAACGAGTTCGATTATTTGATTGAAGGGCATTTGTCTGAAGATGAGAATGATTATATATTCTCAGTGTACGTGCCTGAAAAGATAGAGAATGGAGGAAATCTTTAAGAGTCACGCCTTAATATGAGAATACAGAGACCATTTCCGTTTGTATGAAATGGTCTTTGTTTTTATATAGAAGGATATAAAGTGTCTTTCTTTCTATCATACTTATAATGAGGAAAATTATAAGGAGGATTCATTATGAGTATATTGGAGAAATTCAAAAATCAGAAAACTGCATATCTGTTAAAGACTACTGGATATGTACCTGAATATAAGAATATCAGTGAAGTTAACATTGTGTCTGTTGGCCGCAAATATGTGACAGTTGCAAATAATGCAAAATTTGCTGAGTTAGAGCATGAAGAAAATTATCTGAAAGAACAGACTAATTGTGGCTGGTCAAGGTATCTTTTTGCGGAAAAACAGGATGCTTTGGACTATGTAGAGAAGAAACAACTTGCAGCATGGCTTACAAATTTCGTGAATTTCAAGAATGATACATCACTTAAAAGTCTCAAGTGTGAAACTCTCAGACGTGTTAAAAGTATTATCGAGAACGATTTGAAAGCAGAAAAAAAAGAGGATATAAAAGCAGAGAACCAAGATTTTTGGGACATGTATCGCAGAGGTGACATAGTCTTTCCGTCTGCAGTACAGCGATATTTCAAGATTACAAGACAGGCTGCCATAGAAATGTGCGAAAAACAGGTACATGACGGAAAATGCGTAGCAGTGTATTTTGTCAAATGTCCAGAATGTCAGAAACTTGGCAAAAGGTATTATAGCAGAGAAGACATTCCTGACCATTATACGTGCGAGAATGGTTGTGAGGAGTGTGAGGATATTCATGTTTCTGCTGACATGATTGTTAAATATTATGAGCGGCAATAAAAAGAGGAGGGGCTTACGGAGATGATTACGCAAGAAGACGCAATCCAGCTGTTTCGATATAACAATAAGCATATTGATGAATTAAGTAATGAAGATAGGCTTCAGATTGCTGACTGGATTGAAAAACTACAAAAATACGAGCAGTCAGAAGAAGCAGTGAAAGGAGAGAGCATACTTTGATGCCAGATGCTTCAACATTCCAAAAAAAAGAAGTGGCAAATCTTGTCTACTGGAGACAGTGTTGTGGACGCTGTAATGTAATACAGGCAGCAGGATGCGCATATTTTTCAAATGATGAACTTTTAAATAAGAACGGTGATGAAATTATCAAGATGCTTAAAGAAAAAGGCATTGAGTGGTCCGCATATTCAAATGATACTGTATGGGGGCAGCTGTTGCGTAAGGAATAACCGGCCGGGAATTATGCCTGATGGCGGACGTGTCCATTACATGTATGACAAAAACAAAAGAGCAAAAGCGTGGATAATAGACCATCATATTCCGGTGTTTACTGGCGATGGAAGATTATATATCAATGCGCTTGTGTACACAGAAAGCGAGGATTAATTATGATAGGAAAAAGTAATATAGCTGATTGCGATGAGAACTGCAAATATGAAGGTCTTTATGAGATGTATAAAAATGCACATGATGATGTGCGAAATGAGCTTATTTCTCAGATAAACGTTATGGTGCCATTATTATTCTTTCTTACATGTATAACTGCTGTATGCCCTTTGTGTTGCATGATAACCGGCAAATATAATAATGATATTAACCGAAATTTAACAATTGTTATAATAGTAACGATCGCTATGGACTTGATTTCATTCGCATTGATTTTACCGACAATAGTAAAAGGAAAAAGGTTTCTAAAAGAATGTAAAATAAGTCTTTCAAATATTGCGGCTAATAAAATTGCAGAGCATGTATATCGAATACAGTCAATTGAAGATATTAAAAATGAAAATATATTTACAGACGAAGGACGTCTTAATAAAAGAGAAAGCATATTGCATTGTATTGATGACAGTGGAAACACAATGGATGTGTATATTGATCCAAATAAAAGCTGTTGGTTTGATGAAAATGATAACAATATTTTAAGCACAGACGGTATTGTTTCAGAATTGCTTTTTAGTGATGACGGTGAAATCTCTGAAACGGGTGTCATAAAATACACTGTTAATGACAAAACAGTCTATATAGAAGAAATGGATGAAAGCGAGGATTAAAATATGGCAAAGAAAACAGATAACAATGCCGCATTTCTTGAGAAGTTCAAGGAGTGTGAGCAGCTTATTCGCCAGACATATGGCGATGATAAAAATTTCAAGTGGTTTGAGGATAAAATGAAAGATGACGGTGAGGACCAGATGTCGCAGAAAATGTATGTGTGCAGGGTATTGCGTAATTATATGTCGCACAATCCGGATGGCGGGTTCTTCATTGACATATCAGACGCGATGGCCGATTTTCTTGATGATGTAAAAACAAAAATATCAGGAGACATCAAGACCTGTAAGGATGAAATGTCAGTTGTGAGAAAGTTTTACACGCTGCATAGTACAGTCAGCGCGATCGCTGTGGTACTCAACAAGCTTCCTGCTGTGCCGATAGTTGATGAAAATAAGAATATCATTGCTTTCTGCACCGATGAGACAATCAGATATGCTGTTTCCAATGGAGCAAAAGCTGCTGACGAGATTGCCTTATGTAAAATAAACCAGCCAGCATCGGAAGTTGTGGCAGCAGTGGGTGATACATATGATTCTGCAATGGAAAAGGCAGAAGCAATGAACAAAAAGATAATCTTTGTTGCTGACGACAGGCGTCTCAGGGGCATTATTAATTTAAAATAAAGTGTAAAAGGAGAACAATATATGCTGCAAAAATATTTACAGCTCTTTGAAAGGGCATTTGAAAAATTAACATCATTGGGAGGAAGCAACAGTACATGGTCTGATTATTTTACGACCGTCGGCACCGAGTTCCTTGTACTGCTGCTTGGAATTGTGTACATTGCTGCAATTCTTGCGATTATTTTCATTCCGATATTTGGAAACAAGAAGGTTGTGCAGAAGATTGCAAAGAATGATGCTTACAAAAAAGCGCAGAAGCTGGGAATTAAATGGTATGAGTTCAGAAAGAAAGTCAGGGACATTATTGCCGATATAGAGACAAATGGATATAAATATACCGCTGATCCTGACCTTGATGATGAATTTAGCGGATATAAATATGATGCTGACCTTGATACTGAGCTTAAAAAAGTGCTTAATGAGTACAATATCACAAAATACACATCATTCATTAAAAATGAGACTAATGATAACAAAAAGAAATTTGACAAAAAAGCTATTAACGAAATGATGAAAGAGCAGCATCTGGATTGGTTAAGCTGGAATGAGAATAAGGGTGACTGGACGGCATGCGGCGACTTTAAGGAATTAGGCAAGATTGATGATTATGGTAAACTTTGCAGAAAGTTTTTTGCTAAGTGCATTGCCGCCTGTTCAGCCATCATGATTGTGTATGCAATCTTTGTCATTCCACTTGTACTTATGCTTTTCAAATAACAATATCACAGGCTCATGCTTTCAGTGTGGGCCTGTTTGAAAGGAAATAAATATGATAATCACAAGAAGAGTTGAAGATACAACACTGAATGTCCATATTGATGATATTCAATTCGAGAAAATTCAAAGAAAATCAAGAAAATATAAAAAATCCAGTGAGCTCATGAAAAAGACATGTGAAAAGGCCTATCATATTATGAACTATGGCGATGACTTGGGACTGATCTTGTCGATATGGTTTCTTTTTATATTTGCTGTAACTTTTGCAGCAATTGCGTATTTTGCGACAATTGCGCGTTTGATACTGCTTATAGTAATTATACTGGGCGGCACTATATTATATTTTGGTATTATTTCATATTTTGAACATCGTTTTTTCAATTATGGATATTACTTAGCAGAAGAAGCATTAAAAGATTTGCTAAATGAAAATATTGTTCTTGGCTTCGGAGATTCAGATAGAGATGTTATAGATATTAAATATATAAAAGGTGTTGATCCGGATGAAAAACTTCTGGAAAGGCATTATGCGTATGGTGAATTGGGTGTGGATGGATTGAGATTCTGGTTTATATCTCATAAAAATATCTATAAGACCTATGATTTTATGCTGATTACAGGAAAACAAGGAAAGTTTTGGTTCGATTTAATGAATAAAGAATAATTTTTATATATGCAAAAAAGCCCTGAGAGTGACGGTTTCAGAGCCTTTTTGTGAATATTAAAGTCTTAGGTAAATTTGAGCATTCTGCTCAACATCTATATTATATTATTTGCTTTCATATGTCAATTGGAAAATTTATATTGAAGTTAGTTCGCTATATCTGCAAAAGACCCTGAAAAGCAAAACTTTTCAGAGTCTTCATGCAAATTTTTTAGTATTGTGTTTGTTTCGCGGCGTATGCTTTGCCGCATTTATAAATAGGTAATTTTGAGCGTCTGCTCAATTTTTATAATAATTCAGATTATTTTACGTGTCAATCGAATTTTTATATAAAAACCCATAAAGCTGGTTTTTCTGATATGAGTATGATTTTTTACAGACATTTTTGCACTGAAGATTTTGCAAAATAAAAATCATACTTACAAAGAAACTTCTCAACAAAAGAGTAATAAGGAAAACAATTAATAATGAGATATATAAAAATAAAAGATTTACAGCCGGGCATGATACTTGCGCAGCCGCTTTTAAATAAGAGAGGTGACATATTTCTTGCAAGGAATGTTTCGGTAAGCAGGTTCATGGTACAGCGTATTAAGGAAGAAAAGTATAGAGGAGTATATGTTTACGATAAACTGTCAAAAGGCATAAATCCTAAAAATCAGCTTCCTGCGGATGTACAGCTTAAGACGATGTGCGCGCTCAAAGATATGGACATTGACAGGTGTGCATATTTGTCGGGAGAAATACTTGCTTCGCTGAAGCATGCTGACAATATATCAATGAATATAAATTCCCTTGCGGCATATGACAGTTCAACATACATGCACAGCTTAAATGTAGCTATGTATGCAGGAACATTCGGCCTGCTGTACGGAATGGAATATGAGAGGGTAAGCAAGCTGATTGCAGCAGCTCTTTTACATGACATTGGAAAGACAAAGATACCGGAAGATATTTTAAATAAGCCCGGGCGCCTGTCAGAAGAGGAATTTACTGAAATAAAGAAACATCCGCAGTATGGATATGACATGCTGAAAGATATGGTAAGCATTTCACCGCTTGTAAGGGTGCCAATTCTTGAACACCATGAAAACTATGATGGCAGCGGCTATCCGAGAGGACTTACTGACAAAGAGACGCATATTTTCTCAAAAATCATACACATATGTGATGTATACGATGCGATGCTAAGCAGACGCTGCTACAAGGACGCTATAAATCCGGGAGAAGTTATTGACTTTATAACTGCTAACAGAAATATTATGTTTAATGGAAAACTTGTTGATTTTTTTATGCAAAGTTTGATGCCATATCCAGAGGGCATGCTGGTTAAATTGTCTGATGGCAGGACAGCAGTAGTGGCTTCGCAGAATAAAGGCTTTCCGCAGAGTCCGGTTGTCAGAGATATGAGAGGAAATGTAGTGGATTTGATACATGAAAATAATGTGAAGATTATGCATATTGAGATGTAAGAGGAGAGAATTATGGTAGGGAAAAGGTTTTATATGCTGCTTCTCATAATTGTAATTGCTTATAGTCTCGATGAGAGATTTGGTTGGCTGCTTTTTATAGTGCTTCCTACATATGGTATTTACCAATTACATAAGCTGTATGCTGAGTATTTCAAGGTAGAGGCCGTGTGTATTACTTATTGTAAACATCATCATTATGTTTCCGGTCACAGTTGGACAGAATATGATGGTGTGTACAAATATACAATTGATAATAAAGAATATATTACAACGGAAAGTGAAACACATCACAGTTTTAAACCAAAGGTTAATGAAAAATGTATTCTATATGTTAATAAAAATGATTATGAATGTATTTTGCCGGAGTCTGTAGTAAAATACTGGTGTATAATGCCTCTAGTTTTTATATTCTTTTGTTTTATTTTACCTGTGATAATTTCATTAATTTTGATATTATAAAACTGAAATTGCAGCAGATGATGAGCTTAGAATGTATCGCCGTATAAAAAAGGATACGAAAAATCGTATCCTTTTTTTTATTGCTGTTTGAAAAATTTACATTTTCTACATTTCTTAAGCGATATGAAACATTTTGCCTCAGGATCATATGTATTTCTTCCGCAGCATGTATCATTATCCTCAAACCGGTTATATTTAAAGCAGTTTGGTTTTTCAAGTTCCCAGAACTTATCTCGTTTCACACCTGCTTCGTCACAGATACTGAGATACTCTTTCTTGGACAGCAGTATGACAATTTTAAATGTCATTTTCTGGAATGGATCACTGATTTTGAATGACATTGGATCAAGCCTGTTGAGTAGTTCGTTTCCACAATATCTGTCTTTTTCTCCCCAGTGCTGTATCTGTTCAGGTAGTTCCTCTTTTTTACAGCCGCAGACAAATGCAAGCTCGTCAACATTCTTTGGTTCTATCACCAGTGCAACAGAAGGTGCTTTCCCTGAAAATGTACATTTCATGTCTGATTTGTTGCTGTACCAATTGTAACCAAATTTGTAATCAGCTCCTGTACTGCCGTTGTACCATATGGAAAAAGTCTGTTTGCGGGCGCGGTCGGATAATTCTCCTTTAACGAAAGATTTGCATATCTCGCGGATTCTTGGAATGATTTTATTCCCAATTGCAAGACTGACGGACTGTCTATGCTGCTCGTAATCATCTTCAGCAAGCTTTTGTATCTGTGCTGCGTAGTTGTATCTTGCCATCCATTTCTGGTCGGCTTCAATCTCTTCCTTGGTTCCGCAGGCAGCAGATAAATCGAAAGCTTTTACTGGATGAAAGACGTCATTGTTCATAAATCCACCATTGTAAGTGTACTTCTTGTCAATAAGAGCGTATTCGTCGGTATCAGCTATAACATTCAACAGATCCTTATCCACTCGGTCTTTGTATCTGTCTACAATATAGTTAAGTACCGTATATTCATTTTCACAGCCGCAGTCTGCAGTATCATCTATTGAGTCAATATCATGAAGTTTCATTGCTGGCAGAGTATTGCGGATAGCAAGAGCATATTCTGATGCTTCAATTTTGTTCGTCTGTATCATTGAACCGGTGTATGAGAGTTCGTACTGCGGTGCTTCTTTATAAAACTTATCCTTGATCATGGAAATCATAAGGACTGTCCAGAACGCTTCGCATTTTTCCATGTTCTCAAATGTGCCGATTTTTATTCTTGGATTTTCCATGATTTCAAGAGCATTTTTATTATCCGTTTCCTTGGTTCCATATCGCCCACTTCCCCATAGGTCGGATGTGTCTATATTTGCAATTGAATCGTATGGAAACATATTGTTTTCGATTCTTCTCGACATATCACGGCCCGGACAACGACTGCGTCTGTAGCTGCTCATAAGCGGATGTTTGTACTTTGGCTTGTCTGTAAGCAGATATAGATTCTTGCCGTTTTTGATGATAAAGGCAAAATAGCTGTCAGTAAGGCTTTCTTCATCACGGATATATCCAAGAGATACTCCGTCAAGCACATTGTCAGCGGCGCAGTAGAGCATGGCATCAATATCACGGTACATATAAATGTCTTTTGACATCTTGAATCCGCTTTCGGATGGAGTACCGCTTGAAAACTGTAATGTTCTTAATTTTCCGTTCATGCAACGCTCCGCAGATGTCCGGATTTCGATAATATCGGAAAGAGACAATTCTTCCGCTGACATGCCATAAAAGTTCATTGCTTTTTCAGCATCAGACTTTATCATGTTAGCCGAATCGCTTTCAATAAGAGCGTCCTGCAATATTTTTGCATCAGCAAGAAAGCTCTCTGTCTCAGGATTTGCAAGCATTTCTTTTACGGAAAAGCTTTTGTCTGCTATGAACGTCTCGAAATACTCAGACAGATAAGCGTCTGCAAAAATGCCCGTTGCGTCATATTTGAGAGCTTCTTTGATTTTGTCATTCATCTGCTTGATGTCAAAATCACTCAGTCTGCCGGACATATTAACGGTATAGCTTTTCTGTTCTTTTGTAGGGTCTACATTTGTAAGTTTTACCCATAAGTCAAGTTTATCCTGTATTTTCATAGCGTTTTCCTTTCTTTTCTGCAAATCTCTTTTATATATAATATTTCTTTTTCTGTCTTTGTCCAAATGAAATGAACTTTTCTTCATTATAAGTATGATAGATTTGCTGCTGCCGGATGGCTTTCTATATAAGAAAGACACCACAGGAGAGTGGTGTCTTGGAATTAATTATCTTCTCATTTCTTTTAATTTTATTTCTGCATCTTCTTTTGACAAAAATACGGTATCACCAATTGCTGTCAGTGGCGTTTCGTTCCGAGTTTTCCGCTCGTCCTTTGTTACTGTTGATATTGTGACTTCTCCATACATTCCAACGCTATATTTTGTACATATAGCTTCTTTTATATGGTACACGGGTTTTCCCTGACTGATGATATTTGTAAGCATAATAATCCATACAGTTTTTCCGAGCAGAGTAGTAGTTTCGCATGCCGATTTACCGAGCGCATTCTTACCCTTGGTCCACTCGCACATTCTTTGTTTTTCGAGTGCATTTTTAATGAGTAGAAGACTGTCGGCATAATCAGTGTTGACAGGTGCGTCTTTAAGTTTTTCTGATACTGCTTTTAGTGTTTTCTCAATTGTCATGATATTTTCCTCTTTTCCAGTCGTTAATGCCCCTGATGAGCACAATGATTCCTGCAATGCCAATAAGTATATAGGCTGTATATATCATATAAAGGTCATTTCCCTCAGAAACAAAGCATACAATGCCTAATGTTATTGGTGAGACAATAAGTGTCATTACAGCGAAAATAATTGTTGAAGGTCTTCTTATATCCATGTAACCAGTTCTCCTTTCCTATGTTAGTTTGTATTCAGATTTTTTCTGTTCTTTCTTTAAATTCTTCCGGCAAATGTAAAATTATCTTATAAAAGAAAATGTCTTTTCTAGTATCAACGTCTAGTGTATCAAAAATAGTAATCCATTCTGTGCTGTGATACTGAACGTCCATTCTGCATTCAGGGATCAAAATATCGTTAATTATTACCTTGATACGAGGCCCTGTGAAATCATCATCAACGATATCATTAAACTCAATCTTCACAGGTATTTTGTCATCAGGAATGTCTGATTCCCATAAAAGTGCAATTTTGTCAGCAATTTCTTTGGATGATTTATCAATAGTTTTAAATAATCTCTTAAATTTTTTGAACTGATAAATATCAAGTAAAAACAAAATTGTAAAAATAGAAATGAGGATTATGCAAAAACGCTTAGATAGCAGCAAATAGGCAATACTCATTACTATAATTGTAATAATGGACAATATAATTGTAGTAATAATCAGTGGTTTTAATTTTGTTTTTCTGATTTTTTCATTTATGAATTCAAGCATTTTGATATGCTCGAATTCGCTGAAACGAAATCGTGTCTCAAGTGGCTCATTATTTAATTTTTCTGTAGCCAGTTTTTTAATTTCAACGTTGCTTTGCATAAGCATATTCCTTTTCTATATTCTCAATGTCCAATCTGGCATTTTCCATTCCGGATCACCGATTTTATTATGTATATCTGCCAGTTTGTTTCTGCAGGCAATTATAAGTTCAAGCAGTTTAATATCATCAGCAGCAAGTGTATCTGTATCTGATTGATTAATGGTTTCAGAAATATCATCAACAAACTGTCTTATGATTATTCTGCATTTTGTCATCAGTTCATCGCCACTTTCTTTTTCGTTCTCTTTTTTCTGATATACATACTCTAATCCACTGAGCCATTCCGCAGTTACACTTAGTTTCTTAGCTATTCTTATAATTTCGTCAAGAGGTGGCAGTATTTCACCTTTTAGATAGATTGGCGAAATACTGATGTCGAATACTGTTAATTCTGCATCATCTAGCGCCTGTGCCAGCCTCATCGCAAATATTTGTGCGCGCTCTGATTGTGTTAACATGATTGATTCCTCCTTGCATTTTTATATCGAGACACCGCAGAAGAGCAGTGCCTTAATATAATTATTGTGCAACTTTGTAATATGTAACATCGTCAGTATCATCAGCATTAATCACTTCCAGTATGTCATCCTTCCATTGGAAATTATACTGCACATTATCGCAGCTGAATGTTCCGGACATCTTGATTGTATCGAATCCTGTTATGACGGCATCGTTGTATCTGGACTGGATCTTGTCCTGTATTTTCTGCTGCAAATCTGTATCAGTTGCAGCAATGGTAGTAGATGGTGAATTATTTGTATCTACTTTATTATTAGACTTATTTTCATCATCCGTTTGATAAGATACACAGTCTTTCTTTCTGTCAGCCTTATTTGATGCCTTTTGATTATCTTGTTTCTCACCATTGATAAATACCGCGTCTACATCTGAGCCTTTAAAAACTGTCAGTGCTTCAGTTTCTTTATTATATTCAAATGTGTATTTTGAGCCGTCTGACACAAAGCTAAACTCACTATTGTAATGGTAATTAACTACATTATTATAATTGCAATGGTAATTAACTACATTATCATAATTAGCATTAATAGTAGTTTTTATTGTATTGTTAATTTTTTCATCAATATCAGACTCATAACCAAGGAGTCCGAATCCCAGACAAGTTACTATTCCTATAATGAATAAAGCACCTCCATAATCTTTAATGTTGTCGCCTTTCAAAAAGATTATAAACATTGCAAAAACTACAAATCCTAAGCCTGTAAGTATTCCGATCATCATCTGACTCATCTTATTTTTCTCCTTTCTGTTTCATTCCATTAACAAATACCGCATCTACTTTTGAGCCAGTGAACACTATTAGAGTCTTAGTTTTTTTGTCATAATCAAATGTGTACCTTGAATCACCGGAAGCAAAAGTCTTATTATCCTCTTCGTTATGATAATTAAGAACGTCGTCATAATTAGCAGTAATCGTGTTCTTAATTGATTTTTCTATACGCATATTAGTATCATCAATTTTTCCTAAACCAACTGATATGGAAATAATGATTAATCCAGATATAATTGTTTGCGGAATCCAATGGTCGATCCAACGGTCAGAGGTACTATTATAATAAGCTTTATAACGCCCTATTCCGACAAAAAATGTTAAAATTACTCCAAATATAATATCTATTACTACATAATTTAATCCCATCTTGTGGTTTTTTGAGCTGTCTGACACAATGCTTTGCTCGTTATTATTATGGTTATTAACTGTATTATCATAATTAGCACTAATGGTGTTTTTTATGGTCTTATTATTTTTTTGACCAGCATCAAGCTGATAGGCACTCAATCCTAATAGTAAGCAGAGTATTAGCGCCATAATAAGTAAAGGGACTACACAGATTTTGGGTTTATAACCTCGCAAAAATAATGCAAATGTTACAGAAACTGCAAATCCTGTGCCTATAACCGCTCCGATTGTCATATAATCCATCTTATTTTTCTCCTTTTTGTTTCACTCCGTCAACGAATATCGCATCTACATCTGAGCCTTTAAGAACTATCAGCGTTCTAGTGTCTTCATTATATTCGAATGTGTATTTTGCGCTGTCAGAAATAAAAGTCTTATTATCCTTATTATTGTGATAATTAGCTACATTATCATAGTTGGTATTAATGGTAGTTTTTATTGTATTATTAACTTTTTCATCAATATCAGACCTCCAACCAATGCCTCCGAATATTAGACAGGCTGCTATTCCTTGAAGAAATAAGACACCTCCATAACCTTTACAATCTTTAAGGTTGTAATCATGATCAAAAAAGATTGCAAGTGCCATAAGAACTGTAAGCCATAAACCCATAAGTATTCCGACTGTTGTCTGACTCATCCTATTTTTCTCCTTTCTGTTTCGTACCGTCAACGAATACCGCATCCACTTTTGAGCCAGTAAATACTATCAGTGTTTTAGTGTCTTCATTATATTCAAATGTGTACTTTGAGCCGTTAGAAACAAAAGTTTTATTATCCTCTTCGTTATGGTAATTAAGTACATCGTTATAATTTGCGGTAATCGTACTCTCAATTAATTTTTCTACTTTAGTATCATAGTCATCATTTATTCCTGCACGGGCTGCTAATGAAATAATGATAATCCCCACAGCAATTGTTTGGGGAATCCAATGCCTAACGGTTATTTCGTCGTACATGATGTAAAAAAACAATCCAAAAGGGACTGTGATTATTAATCCTATTACCATGTAGTATATTGTACTGCTTTCTATCATACTGTTTTCTTCCTTTCATATCTGCATTCAAGCTCCCTGCCGCCGGGAGTCAGACGCTTAATCTTTGAGATGTCTTTGTTGATACTGTGCATGAAATATCCATTAATTGCGCACATATAATCAATGTCGCCATATCTGTTGCCACGCGGATATTCCAGACAATGTTCGCAGTTGGCGCAGCAAGCTATAGTATTTTTATCCATAAGTGCCTCCTGTCATCCATTTTTTTACAGCAAAATACATAGTACTTTTGCATTAATATCCCCATACCAATCTTCAAAGTCGGCAGCGATTTCACTGTTTGCAAGCACTGTTTTATCATATGCATCCTCGTCTGCAAGCTGATATGACACTGTTTCCATGTCGTCATTGACTTCGCAGGCATCCACACTTGTGCAATGCTCCATATTAAAATCAATCTGATGTGTGCAGTTGAATGCGTTTCTGCAATACTCAACATCTGCATACTGGTCTTTGAACATGTTTTTCACTTCGCCTACTGTCATAATGTTTCCCCCTGTGTCTGTTTCTACATATATAATATGTACGATTGTCCATTTGTCCAAAAGAAATGAACAATTTTATATTATAAGTATGATAGAAGCTGTGCTATTTTGTTGTCTTCTATATAAGAAGATACAGCAGCAGGGTAGTGCCTTAATCTGATTATTTGCTGTCTTTCTGTTTGACACCATTGACGACTGTTGCGTTAACGACTGATGTATTAGTAAATACCGTTAGTGTTTTTTGGCTCTTATCATAATTGAAAGTGTACTTTATTCCGTCTGACACAAAGCTCTGTCGATCATCATCATGGTAATTAGTCACATCTTTATAATTGGATGTTATTGTGTCTTTAATTTCTCTGTGGAGTTTTTCGTTCTTGTCGGCACCATGTCCAATGCTTACAAACAACATCATTACAAGTACTCCGACTATCAATGTTGGCGGAACCCAATGTTCTAAATCGTCATTTGTATAGTGCACATACATCATCCAGCCGAAAAATAATATTATAATAAATCCTATTGCAAGGCTTATTATCGTGTAAGTTCCCATCGTATTTTCTCCGTAATCGTTTTGATTTTTGTTAATCCGGTATTTTAAATCCCAGTTCTTTTGCACGTTCTTTGTATGCTCTTATTGCTTCGTAGTCTGTATATTCCTCTGCCCCAAAAGTGTGTGTGAGAGGAAATGCTACCAAAGAAGCAATATCAGTGATTTCAGCCTTATAATTATCAACCCTTTTCTGATTTTCTTTTTTAGCAGCGGCAATTGCTTCCTCTTTTGTTGCAAACAGATTGTTTGGTGACTGGTGGGTAGTACCAATAAAACTGTCATCCGAGTATGACTTTCCTTTGATTTCTATTATGTAGTCTTCATTGTCTGAGCGTTTTGTTATCTCGTTTACAAATCCACATACAATTCTTTCTGTCCAAGACTCCTTGAACCACACTTTTTGGTTGATTTTTATTTTGTTAATATTAATCATTATTGCCTCCTTACAAATATCCTCCGTCACTATGTTCCAGTACAAAATATCCAAATGATGCAGCCATGCCGTCGATATTCTTATTACTCATATCCACAGTGAGCTTTTCTAAGATTTCTTTATCAAACTCATCCACAAGCTTATGTTCAATCGCCCACAACCTCATTGCTTCAAATTCTTTCTCTGCAAATGTCTTTGCTATCTTCAATATTTTCCTTCATTTTTTATTGCTCTGACCGCCATTCCTGCTGCAAACGAAAATGGTGTTGCTGCAAGATTTATCATTGAAAATATAAGCAGCAGAAGTGCTGCATGCCACATAGTTGCTGACGATTTTCTCATATTGTTGTCCTTTCTTATACTGTTTTTGCGTACCAGTCCAGTGAGATCCGGTTTTTTGCATCTACATTTTCTTTGACTGTTATGATGACGTCACCATCTGCTGGAATATCATTGACGGTCTCAATGCAGCGGCATCTGCAATCAGGAAGATTGTATATTACTGTATCAGGACAGGTTTTGCTGACAGAAAATGTCAGACTATCCTCAAACTCTGATATTTCCTGCATGTGTTCAGACATGAACTTGTAATGCAGGACATCCATAAAGCAGTTATCATGCATCATCTGAAAAATAAAGCTTATCAGAAGCGAAATTATTGCAGATATAAAGGTTATCCAAACGGCGGTAACAGCATAAGACGATTTATTGAGCGTCATAAAATAAAGCATGCCGCTGAGAATTATGCCGGTTATTATTTTGAAGACAAAAGCCAAGGCAAGGTATCTATTTGATATTTTTTCGTATTTGTGACGAAGTTTTTCTACCAGCTCTTTGTCTGCTTGTGAAAATATTACTTCAATTTTTCTCATATTAACTCTTGTATGATAATTAGGAAGTTAATTATCACACGTTTCCTTTCTTTTAATATCGTGGTTCAATACAATTCAGATACTATGGACTTTTGATTTGTTTTCTGTAGCTTGACTACTCAACTGGAGTGTATTGCCACTACCTTTATCTGAATTGTTTATTAGCTGGATGTTGCCGGAGTGTTTTTCACTCAGAGTACTTATTTCTATCAAGTCTACGATGATAATCGATGGTGGACATCATGGTATCAGACTTTAGGAAAGGGAGGTACAACCTCATGAAAATTTTTGTAGGCATTGATATTGCCAAACTTAACCATTTCGCCGCTGCGATTTCTTCGGACGGTGAAATACTCATTGAGCCGTTCAAATTCACAAACGACGCTGATGGCTTCCAACTGCTGGTCTCTAAGCTCGAATCATTCGATAAGAACAGCATCATCATCGGTCTTGAGTCGACGGCACACTACGGTGACAACCTTGTTCGATACCTTGTTGCTGAGTTTTACCAAGTGTGTGTGTTGAACCCCATCAAAACCTGTCAGATGCGTAAAAACAACATTCGCAAAACGAAGACAGATAAGGTCGACACATTTGTTATTGCTAAAACTCTTATGATGCAGGATGACCTAAGATTTATTACCTTCTTTGATCTCGATATGATGGATCTTAAGGCCTTGGGGCGCTTTCGGCAGAAAACCATTAAGCAACGCACCCGATTGAAAATCCAACTGACAACCTATGTTGATCAGGTATTCCCGGAGATTCAATACTTTTTCAAATCCGGTCTGCACCAGCACGCTGTCTATGCTTTGTTAAAAGAAGCACCTTCTCCTAAAGAGATTGCTTCTATGCATATGACTCATCTGGCAAATCTGCTCAAAGTGAACTCGCACGGACACTTTACCAAAGAGCTGGCCAAAGAATTAAGAGTTCTCGCACAGAAGTCTGTCGGTGCAAACGACAGCGCTATATCTATTCAGATAACTCAGACAATTCAACAAATCGAGTTACTTGATAGCCAATTAGAAAAGATTGAAGCTGAGATGACGGATATCATGAAATTCAACG
>ERZ780223.773-NODE-773-length-34663-cov-26.426664_pt1 | contig 34663 bp, 23 predicted proteins | sample MGYA00511016_ERZ780223 | MGnify/ENA primary metagenome ERZ780223 (study PRJEB29588, sample SAMEA2159032) | human gut metagenome | biome: human gut; feature: human-associated habitat; material: faeces | place: Denmark | collected 2008/2010 ... | reverse complement strand
GACAAACAGCCGTACTAAAAAAGTTAAGTGAGCAGTTCTGTAATCATGCCGATGTTATAAACAATCAATCCAAACAGATTAATGCACTCTACCAGATACACCAACGAGATTATAAAAAGTTAATTCAACTGATACAACTCTATTCAGAACTATCTGCTTGCGGTGTGATGGATAGTAAAAGGAAAGAGAATCTGAAAACAAAAATCAGTAATTTGATAAATACGTAGAATTATGCACATAGACTTTGCCCCGCCATCAAACGGAACATACAATAATACTGGAAGTTGCAGGCAGTTAGTTAATTACATGGAACATGAAGATTTAGAACGGATAGGAAAGGGCATCTATACCGAAGGCTTTTTCAATCTGACAGAGGATAACATCTATAAATCAACCGTCATAAAAGATATAGATAGTAATATCGGGCAACTTCTAAAAACGGATGCTAAGTTTTATGCTATCCATGTCAGCCCATCGAAAAAGGAACTTCAAGCGATGGGTAACACAGAACAGGAACAAGCCGAAGCAATGAAGCGATATATCCGTGAAGTGTTTATTCCTGAATATGCCAAGAACTTCAACAAAGAACTTTTTGCATCGGATATAAAGTTCTATGGCAAAATTCATTTTGATCGCAGTCGTTCAGAATATGAACTGAATATGCACTGTCATTTGATTGTGAGCCGTAAAGACCAATCCAATAAGAAAAAACTATCTCCACTTACTAACCATAAGAATACCAAGAAAGGAACGGTAACAGGCGGCTTTGATCGTATAAACCTATTCCAACAGGCAGAACAGGGATTTGATAAACTATTCAACTACAATCGCCAGCAAACTGAATCATTTGATTATCACAATACGATGAAAAACAATTCTATCTCAGAACAACTCAAACTACAGGAACAAAAAAATCAAGATAGCGAAAAAGGAATGATAATCAATCAAGATAGCAACCAAGAAAATATGTTTTCTTTCAATCTTGCAAACAAGGAAGTGGATAAACAGGCTTTCAATACTGACAAGCAAACAGGTAAAAAACAAAACTACAATATTTTTAAAAACCATTCAACAAAATCTCTTGTTGGATTCATTGCATCAGAAGTAACTCTCGATTCAAATCCGAACATTGAAGAACAACAGCAAAAAAAAATCAAAAGGAAAAGAAAGTTTCCAAAGCTATAGTTATCTTAATCTAAGTCTTCTCGCTATGCAAATTCATACCTGCTCCCTTGTTTAAAAAATATTAAATACGGCATATCAACAGTATCTTGATGTTTTTTTCATGCTGATAAGTTGCACATACTCTCTAAAAGAACTAATTTTACGCTACATTGATTAATGTACTATCAATTAGATATGTAAAAGTATATACGATGGAAGATATTTTTAAGAAAGAAATGATAACCCCAAACCCAAATTTTGTCAAGAAATTCTATTTTCTAGACTATTTTTATATATTACTAAAGAGTGTGAAAATGCACTCTGATGAAAATGAAATACTAGAGGAATTTAAAATTCTCAAAAAGAAATATCTATTAGGAGAATCAAAATATAAAAGACTTACAGCAGATGATGAGAAATTAACAAAGAAACAGCTAGCCAAATTTGCTTATACATTTCAACAAGTAATTAGTGAATCTATTGATTACAATCTTATTACTAGAAAAAATGCAAATAGCAAAATAATAGATAGCGAAAAAAAGAGCATTTTTTTAACTCCTTCTGGGGAAAGTGCTTTACAGGAATATGAAAAAGGAAAATTAAGTTTCAATCTTTTTATGCTAAAGAAAATGGAAGAGAAACACTTTTCTTTTTATCAATTATTGAAACTTTGTTATGAAGATAATACTTTAAAAAATGGTTTGTTAATATTCCCTATTTATTCAGGATTGAAGCTTGATTTTGATAAATCAACATTTACAACCAACCAACACGTTTTTGATTATTCGAAAGCTCTAATGAAGCGTCTAGAAGAGGATATCAGGAAATATACTAAAAAACAAATAGTATCTTTGCAAGAAGAAGAAGGTAAACTTATCAGCAAATTGAAATTTGATAAATTAATAGGTGAAAATCCATGTGAAAGCTTTAATACAGAGAAATATAATTCAGTACTAAGCCATTTTAGAAAATATTGGTTGAATTATTTTTTAAAAAATATATACAACTACAATTACAGTTTTGACGTCTTCAATATATGGGTAGAAAGAGCCAAACAGGCAGGCGTTTTATATAGTACTGAGTTTTTTCCCGACTTCAGTGGTCGTATTGTTTATCCAACTTCGATTATTACTAAAAATGTAAAAAATGGCGATTTTATGAAAGTTTTCGAATATTCGGATTCAGAATCTTTATACGTACATAAGCCTCTATGGGACGATAACAATCAAACTGAGTTCGTAAAAACTCTGCTTGATGAATATTACATTTTGCAAAAAACTAGAAAAACTCACTTTATCAATTTGCTGGATTTAAAAGAACGAGTTTGTTTCAAATTAAGAATTCCAAGTTTTGTTTTTGATGATTCTTTAGAGCATACTTATTTGTTAAATTTGCAGGGAAAATTGAAAATCCAAATATCATTGGAAGCCGACAGGCTTCCGTATGAAACCAACGCAATGTACCTCAAAAGAGAGCCTGTGTTGATTAATGGAAAATTAAAAAATATAATTGCAATAAACTATAATTAATATGGGAAGTATATTTAAAAAAGCAACAGGAATAGTCACTGATAATGGAAATGTTTATGAATGTTATAATCTGAAAGAGAATCCATTTCCGCTGAATCCATTTCTTAATCAAGAAAGTACGGATAAACGATATAATGGAGACATTTACGAAGCCTCTGTCAGGGATATTGAAGAAATGCAAGTGGAAGAAAGTTTTCTCAAAGTTCCTCAAAGTAACCCAAGTCATATTAGAGTTGGCTATATTTTGGATACTTCCTATGTTGGCAGAGGTAACGGTAAATCATCATTCGCCATTAATTTGATAAAAAGAATAAATAATTCATATTGCTTAGACATTACAAATGAGGCAAACAAATGCTTTGGACTATATTTAACACCTGATACAAGTGGAAGAACTAGATCATTTTCCAATTTATTAGACATTTGGGCTGAAGCTATTTTTAATGCAAAAGTAATAGACTATGCATTAGCATCATTACGAGTAGACGCAATAGTAAATATTATGCCAGATAAATTGGATGAGAGCGAATTAGAGAATGAATCTGCACTAATTGAATCTCTCAATAATTTAGAATGGTATAACAAGAAAAATATTTACTATGACGATATTCATGCTTATCTCGTCAAAAACAATGATTTCTACAATAAAATTTCATCTAGTAATCCATTGAGAAAAAGATATTCAAACACATACTCCAAAGTTAATTTTAAGATTATCACCTCTGTTAATATTCAAGCATATTATCAAGAATTAAAAAAGGATAGTGAAAAAATTGACTTCATATTTAATGATATGGTATATCTCTTTCTTGCTTCTGGATTTAACGGAGCATATATTATTGTTGATGATTTTGAAAGAATTCCAGATTTTCAAAGTGATAGGCAGAAAAGAGATTTTGCCTTAGAAATTAGGAGAAATTTTTTTGATGGAACTTCTGCTAATGCTAGAATCGGTTTTTATAATCTATTATTAATGCTTCATGCTGGTGTGCCTCGGTTGATTGAAAAGGCATGGAGTGAATCCGGTATGGAACAAAGAAGTTCCATTTCGCCTTCATCGGCTGTACCTCATATTATCTATTTTAACAAATTAGATAAAAACAGGGCAATTCTTTTAATTAAGAAATACCTTACAGAATACAGGATTAATAAAGAAGATAGCATTCAACCATTCACAGAAAGTGCGATTGCAAAGATTGGAGAGGAAAAAGAATATAATGCAGCTCAAATGTTAGGACTTGCCTATATGCTATTAGAAAATGCTGCAAAAAATAATATTAAAACTATTGATGTAGCAGAAGTTACTCACATGCTAAAAAAGAGTGAAATAGAGGTAAAAACAGCTGAAAATATTATAGATGAGAATTCATCAGACTTATTAAATAAAGCAAATCAGGAATAGAATGAATCATCGTTGTTTATCTAGAGAAGAATATAAAGAAGTCATTGATTATCTATTACATTCTCAATGTATAGAAAACGAAGAGTTAAGCATATTGATCCAAAGTGCAATCGATAATTGGGATATTAATATTATAGGTTCAAACTATTTTTTATCTATAATATTAGAACAATTAATGAAAAGTAAAACTGTAAATAAAGAGATTGTTCATGAGATATATGAGTTAGAAAATAAAATGTATTTTACTGTTGATGAAATGGATTATAAACTTATTGATGAGTTGTTTAGATATCATTTACCGGACAATAGAAATCTATTGATCGAACAACATAAAAAGGCTACAATCGGAAATAATATTGAGCAAATCGCACAAATAGAAGAAAAAATATCACAATCTTTCGAGGAAGATTTACATAATATATTGAGATGCTTTTATGAAACAAAAGTACGTAATTGATACAACTGCATTAATGTCTTATTTTTCATCGACATTTGAAATACAAAATAAAATGTCTCAACATGCTTTGGACATTATATCTCAAGCTTTTAACAATGATTCTATTATACTATTAATACCTTCAATTGTTTTCGTGGAAATATTTTCAAAGCAATTCACAAATGTAGAACGTTCTGAGAAAATTAGATATGAAGTCTATGAGAAGATTAAGAGTTGCGATAACATTTCGATAGAGGCAATTGATAAAGAAGTACTGGAAGCTTTTTTAAAGATTACCGATATTGAGAAAAAATACAGTTTCGACAATCATGATAAGCTTATATATTCAACAGCAATAAAGTATAATGTGCCATTGTTAACATCCGATCTTAGATTGAAAAGATATAATAAGAAAAAAAAGATGATACCACAAATTATTGATTGATTATTAGACTTTGAGAAGTAATTTATCAATATTTCTGCTTATCTTTGCCCCAGTATTCTCCATGAGCAAACTACCGCAAAAGCACGTAGCAAATTAGTGGGATAAATCATGGGATATGCTTGAAGCAAAAAATATAAAGTTTTAAATATCAGCGTGGTAACTCTGCAAGGAGAATCCCAGGCGGATCACCAAAGAATCAGAGAGTTACACAAAAGTAACTCTCTTTTTTTATACCTGAATTGCGCTGGTTTACCGGTTCAAGGGTTCAGTTGGCTCAGTCTGAAAACTTGGGGGAATTAGGGCGTCTGTAAGAACAGACATTATTTGCTATTGATTGAAGATAGAAGTATTCAAGCAGCATAGAGCCACTAATGATTGTTCTCATGAAACTCCCATTGTTCCCACGAATTTACATCTTTTTGAAAAACATTTCAATATGAACTGCTTTGTGACAAAGTTCCGGTAGCCTTTAAATATTCCACATAATTCAAATACAGACGGAAATGAGCATCCACTTGTACACAATAAGCCTGTTGCCATAAAGTTTGAGCTTCAAGATAATCCGATAAAGTTTCTAAACCCACCTCATACTGCTTCTTACTCACCCTCATATTCTCTTCTGCCTGTTGCAAAGAACGGTCGGAAAGTTCACTTTCTAAGCGAGCCTCATCCAAATTGTTAGCAGCCAAAGTCAATTCCAACAGCATTTTCTCATTCATATCAGCCTGCTCCAAACGAGTCTGTTCCAACTTAGCTTTGGCGGCATGCACTTTGTTGATACGCTCTCCAAAGTGAAAAAGAGGAACGCTGACATTCAATAAGACTGAAAATCCTCCTTTATACAAAAATGTTTCATCATTTACTTCCAAACCATGAATATAATTATATGAGCCTTTAACACCAACCTTAGGCAACAGTTCGCTACGATTCAATTTCACTTGCTGTTTTGCCATAGCTACTTGTTTATTTAAAATGCCATATTCAGGACGAGCCGTAATATCCGATACCTGCATCATTATATTCTCTTTCACTTCAGGATAGTCTCCCGACACCTGTATATCTGCAATTAAAGGTTTACCAATAAAATGACACAAATTCATTGTTGCCAAGCGCAATGCGTTCTCTGCTTTGCGCATATTGAGTTCACTTTCATTCAATTTTACCTGCACTTTCAGCACGTCATTCTGAGGCTTTAACCCATGACGATATGCACTTTCCACATTCTTATGCAACTCAACCAGCACAGTATGATACCTATCGGCCACATTCTTCATTTCCCTAGCTTTAACTACTTGGGCATATGCCTTATCGGTATTCAAAATAACGGTGGTAGCCGTCAGGGTTTCATTCATTTGCGCCATCTCCTTGCCCAATACAGACATTTTATAAGCCGCCGTAATTTTTCCACCCATATAGAGAGGTTGTTCAACTTCCACTCCTCCCATATAAATAAGCCCGATTTTATACTTTAAATCAATTCCCGGGAAATAAGAGAAACCGCCATTGGGCAGAAATTGACCGGATGAATTAGGCATAAACACCGGCAGATTTCCTCCTTCTATACCATAATGTCCACTGGCACTGCTATAAATACCGGTCCCACTCGCCGTAAAATTCGGAAAGAAATTTCCTTTATAACTTTTAGCCATATATCGCGCGCTTTCTGTCTGCCGGACAGAAGCTGCCATTTCTTTATTATATTGAAGAGCCATCTCACGACATTGCTTCAAGCTCAACACCTCTTGAGAAAATAAAGCTGATGAGCAAAATAAAGTACCAATCAAAATAGATATCTTTTTCATTTGTCAGTCTGTTTTATATGAAAAAATAATGCATAAAGAACAGGTATAAACAGTAATGTTATGAGTGTACCAAACAGTAATCCTCCCATGATGGCGGCTGCCAATGAACCAAACATGGCATCTGTCAGCAAAGGAATCATACCTAAGATGGTAGTCAGAGAAGCCATCATCACAGGACGTAAACGACTTTGCGAACTATCGATTAATGCTGCTGTCGGTTCAACTCCCCGGTTTATCTGCAACGTTATTTCATCCATCAACACAATACCATTTTTAATCAACATACCTATCAATCCCAGCGTCCCCACTATCGCAACAAAATTGAAAGTCTTTCCAGTGAGCAGCATGACTGCCACCACTCCCACAAAGACAAGAGGAATACAACAGAAAATAATAATCGGTTTGCGATAATCTTTAAACAACATAATCAGGATAGCAATCATCAGGATAATAGCCAATGGAAAATTCTTGAATAAATATTTCATAGAATCCGTACTGGCTATTTTTTCTCCTTGCCAACACAATGTATAACCTTCGGGCAAAGGAATATTTTCTATCTGCGAAGCAACAGCCAAACGTGCTTGTTCCGTTTCAAGTCCCGGAGCCGGTGAGCACTGCACACGCTGGCTTCTCTGTCCGTTATAACGCGGAACCACCGGGTCTTCCCACCTTACGTCCACTCCTTTACTAATTTGTTTCAATGGAGTGCTGCCCATAATACCTTCCACTAGTTCTTCTTTTGACAGTGAACCCGATTTCAACTTTACCATCATTTCTTCATTCAGCAGACCATTGAGTGACGGTATAGAAGAAAACACCTGTGTATTACCTAAATCTTCTATCGGATTCCCTTCTTCATTCAAACATTTCAAATAGATTGTATTGGCATGAATTCCCTCATAAAATGAACCGATGGGAATTCCTCCGGTAGCTGTCAGTAAAGAGAGACTGACATCGTTGCGGCTCAACCCCAAAGCACGTGCGGCCGGCTGGTCATATTCTATTGTCAACACCGGAACCTGCGGCTCCCAATCTGTCGTCACAAGGCGTACCTCAGGAGTATTTTCCATAATATGACGTGCACTGTCTGCCAAACGGTGCAACACCGCCGGGTCGGGTCCCATAAACTGTGCCTCAATAGGATACTTCTTGAACATCAGGTTATAACGCTTTAAATTGACATACGCATCAGGATATGCCTGCGACAGATAAGACTGAATCTCGTCCATATTATCCACCAATTCTTCCGGTGAAGTAAAGTCTATAATCAGTTCCCCATAAGAAAGAGAAGGATTAGCAATACTCCGCACCAAATTATAACGTCCGGGAGTTCCGCCAACAGAAGTCGTAACATGGGTTATTTCCTTCCTGCTCTTCAAATACGTCTCTATTTCCCGCAAATCATGGACAACTCGCGTCGAATTAGTCCCTTCAGGCAATTTATACTCCATATAAAGCTGATTGTAGACCATATCGGGGAAGAATCCTTGTTTCATATAACCATATCCCCAAAGAGAGAGCCCCAATAAACCAACCATGGCAAATACAAAGCTCCAGCGATGAGACAAGCCAAAGTAAAGAGCAGCTCTCAGATAAGCATAAACACGCCCTTTATACACACGGGCATTCGTTTCTCCTGTTGATATTTCACTCTTCAGTCTCCTGTTTGCCATCAGAGGAACATGAATTAACGCCAATACCCAACTCAACAATAGCGATACCGCCAATACGATAAAGAGATCGCGCGTATAGACTCCTGCTGTATCCGGTGACATATAAATAGGCAGGAAAGCAATGATGGCAATCAGAGTGGCCCCCAATAACGGCATCGCCGTTTGTCTTCCGATGGCTGTCATCGCCTCCATACGAGGTTTACCTGCCTTCAGATCGACTAAGATACCATCGATAATTACAATGGCATTATCTACCAGCATCCCCATTGCCAGCACAAATGCCGCCAAGGACACACGCTGCATCGTGCCGCCGGCAAACAGCAAGAACAGAAATGAACCAAATACCGTTACCACCAGGCTGATTCCAATGATAACCCCACTCTTGAAGCCCATTGCCAACATCAGAATGAGTACAACTATAATCACAGACTCTATTAAGTTGATAACAAATGTACCCAACGAATCACCCACACGCTCCGGCTGATAAAACACTTTATGACACTCCACTCCTGCCGGTAAGCGGCTTCCTTTCAAATCGTCAAGCTTCTGTGCCACCGCACTGCCTACCTTGATAATATCCGTACCGCTGGAAGCAGCTACCAACAGTCCCAAAGCCTGCTCACCATCATAAAACAATTCATTACGTGTGGGATTCTCATAACTCTTTTCTATTCGCGCTATATCACGCAAACGTAACTGATCATCATCGTGTCCCTGAATAAGCATTTTTCCGATATCATCTACCGTCTTAAACTTATCGTTGACCGTTACACGAATACGATTATCTCCATTCTCATAATACCCCGTATAAGTCGTTTTGTTCTGCCCGTTCAATGTGGCAAGCACTTCGGCAGGCTTCACTCCCAAATTTGCCATCCGGTCTTGCAACAAAGAGATATTGATACATTCCGGTCTTGTGCCGTAGAGTTCTACCCTGTCCACCCCCTCAAGGTCACTAACTTCCCTCTTGATAAGTTCGGCATAATCAGACAACTCCCTATCCGTCAACCCATCTCCGGTCAAAGCATAAAACATGCCATATACATTGCCAAAGTCATCTTTCACCATTGGTGCGCTTGCCCCCGGAGGAAGCGAAGCACAGGCATCTCCCACTTTGCGACGCAACATATCCCAACATTGCTCCACATCCTCATCCTTCACCGTACTCAACAATTCTATCTGAATAATAGATAAGTCATTATAAGAATAACTCTCCACATTATCTATATTACCCATGGTACGGATATTTTTCTCCAACACATCCGTTACTTCCAACTCCACCTGATGCGCCGATGCTCCCGGATAAGTGGTAACCACCATCGCCAATTTCACTTTAACCTCCGGGTCTTCCAGCTTACTCATCTCATAGCAGGAATAAACACCTCCCAAAAGAAGGACAGCCACCAAGAAATAAACCAGATTACGGTTTTGAAATGCCCACTTACTAATATCCATTATAACAGCCCTCCTACATTAGTTGATGTAATAGGCGGCAACGGTTTCACCACCTCGCCATCCTCTATATGATGCACTCCCGATGACACGACAAGTTCTCCCGGCTGCAATGCATCCGAAGTTATCACACTGCGTCCATTGGTCAGCAGTCTGAGTACAGTCACTTCACAACTTCTCACCGTTCCTTTTGACGGGTCATAAACAAAGACTGCTGCCTTTCCATTCTTTTGCAAAACAGCCCCGCTTGACACTGACAGAGAATGCATATCACCTGCACTGCAAAAAACAGTAACCATAGTATTCATTCCCGGGGACGGAAAAGGCTTACCATCCTGCACTATTCTCAATCTCATAGAATATAACTGATTGGCATTTGCCTTGGGGGTGATACTGATACATTCCAACGGATAAAACTTGCCCGGATAAATATCAAATGTAGCATGATAACGGGTAAACTGTGTACGACGAATATATTCTGCTGCCGGCAGATTTATTTCCACTTCCGGTGCTCCTTGGCTGATCATCGAAATAACCGGCATCCCCGCCCCCACCGTTTCATGTTCATCAAACAAATGCTTTTGTACGAATCCGTCAAACGGAGCATAGAGATTAGTATATTCCAACTGATCCTTGTGGTGTTGATACTTGGCAGTTATCTGCTTCAGCCCATACACAGCCTTGTCATTGGCATTGGGAGTCGTTCCATTATCCTTATAAAGAGCCATCACACGTTCTGCCTCAGCCTTAACCTGCTGATATTCGGCCTCGGTAGCTTCCAGCTGAATCCGATAATCGGTAGGATCAAGTTGTGCCAACAACTGACCTTTCCTTACCCGGGCTCCGTCTTCCACACAAATTTTGCCTATCGTTCCGCTTACTCTGAAAGACAAATTAACGTCCTGAGCAGCTTTTACCTTCCCCGGAAACTGCAAAGGAGTTTGCCCTTCGACAGAAAAAACTGTGTCTATTTTTACTGTCTGCATTCTTCTAGTCTCTTTGCTATTATGACTGCAAGAAGCCGACATTACTATAAACGCACCTAAAATAATACAACAAAATAATTTCATAGATTTAAGTTTTAGTGTTTTCCTGCAAATGTACTCTACTTAAATGAAGTAACAAAGGTCTATTTACCAAATTAACTGTTCTATTTATCAATTTCTTCTATAAATTAATACAGAACAGAAAGAAAGTTTTTCCGATTTACCTGTTCTATTTTACGCTTTTAAATATAAATAATACCGATAACTTGGTCATCTTTAGAATAATAAATACCTTTGCGACCCTAATTTTAAAAGCAATGAAAATCGATATAACTAGACATACTCATCTAACCATTCTTTTTATACTGTTCCTTTCCATTTGCAGAACTACCCTTGCACAAGAAGCAAACAGCGATTCTATCGTAATCAGCTACCTGCAAGAATCAGGCATCCCCATCACCCAAAACAATCGCCTGAAACTGTTAAAAAGCGGACATACCAAATTTATCGACCTCTTTGAAGAAATAAGAAAAGCCAAGCATCACATTCATTTGGAATACTTTAACTTCCGTAATGACTCAATTGCTAATGCCCTGTTCGATTTATTAGGCGAAAAGGTAAAAGAAGGAGTGGAGGTACGAGCCATGTTCGATGCATTTGGCAACCTCTCAAACAACAAGCCTCTGAAAAAAGAGCATCTGAAAGCCATACGCAAAAAAGGAATTGAAATAGTGAAGTTTGATCCTTTTAAATTTCCGTATATTAACCATGCCCTGCATCGTGACCATCGCAAAATAGTGGTAATAGACGGCAAAGTGGGCTATACCGGAGGAATGAATATAGCCAATTATTACATTAAAGGTCTGCCTGAAATAGGTGATTGGAGAGATATGCATGTCCGCATCGAAGGTGATGCCGTAAACAATCTTCAGGATATCTTCCTTACAATGTGGAATAAAAGCACCAAACAGCATATCGGAGGAGCAATGTACTACCCTTTGCTCAATGATTCCATTGGTACCGGTGGCAAGACGGTAGCAATAGTCGACCGAGTACCGCGGAAAAGCCCCAAAATAATGCGCCGTATGTATGTTAAGTCATTAGACGCCGCACAACATAAAGTGCAGATTGTAAATCCCTATTTCACACCTACCCACAGTATAAAGAAAGCTATCAGACGAGCATTGAAACGTGGAGTAGAGGTGGAAATAATGATTCCCGGCAAATCAGACATCCCCTTTACCCCTGATGCAGCTTTTTACACTTCAAACAAACTCAGAAAAAAAGGAGCTGAAATCTATATCTATAACGGAGGGTTCCATCATTCTAAAATCATGATGGTAGATAGTTTGTTTTGTACCGTGGGCAGCACAAATTTAAATAGCCGGAGTTTGCGTTACGATTACGAAGTAAATGCCTTTATCTTTGACAAAGAAACAACCCACGAATTGAGCAGTATGTTTGAAGATGACAAGAAAGACAGCACATTGCTCACCAAGGAAGAATACAAAAAGCGTTCCGCATGGAAACGCTTTGTTGGCTGGTTCGCCAATATGTTTACACCCTTCCTTTAAATAAACAGTTTTTTACTTTGGCAAAAAACACGGTTTTACATCAATGAAAGTTTTTTCCTGCCTTATGGTTTTCACCTTATTATAAGGCAGAGAAAAAATAAATCCTCTTTTCACCTCCTTAAACTACAATATTTTTCTTATTTTTGCCCCAATATGTAATTTTGCCGTAGAAGGCACAAGAGACGAGATATAAGAATGAGAGTAGTTGACTTAATAAAAAGCACCGATAAAACGGCGTTTTCTTTTGAGATATTGCCCCCTCTGAAAGGAACGGGCATTGAGAAGCTTTATAAGACGGTGGATACATTGCGTGAATTTGACCCTAAGTACATCAATATCACCACCCATCGCAGCGAATATGTATACAAGGACCTTGGAAATGGTCTTTACCAACGCGCACGTATGCGCCGCCGTCCCGGAACGGTTGCCGTAGCTGCCGCACTGCAAAACAAATACAATATAACAACTGTGCCACATATCCTATGCAGCGGATTTACCCGCGAGGATACGGAATATGTATTGCTGGACTTACAGTTCTTGGGCATTACCGACTTGTTGGTATTACGCGGTGACAAAGCCAAACACGAATCCGCATTTGTCCCCGAAGGAAACGGATACAGCCATGCATTGGAACTGGAAGGACAAATTAATGATTTCAATAAGGGACTATTCGTCGATGGTTCTCCCATCAAGGTGACAGGAACACCGTTCAGCTATGGAGTGGCCTGCTACCCTGAGAAACACGAAGAATCACCCAATATGGAACAAGATATTTATTGGCTAAAGAAAAAAGTGGAAGCCGGTGCGGAATATGCCGTGACACAAATGTTCTATGACAACCGTAAGTACTTTGAGTTTGTGGAAAGGGTGCATAAAGAAGGTATCAATGTACCTATCATACCGGGGATCAAACCTTTCGGCAAATTATCTCAATTGAGCATGATACCGAAAACATTCAAGATTGATCTTCCACAAGAATTGGCCTCAGAAGCCATGAAATGCAAAACCGATGAAGAAGCACGCGCCCTCGGAGTGGAATGGTGCATCCACCAATGCCGCGAATTGATAGCATACGGCGTACCAAGTATCCACTTCTATACGGTGAGTGCCGTAGAAAGCGTAAAAGAAGTAGCAAAAGTAATATATTAAATATAGGCTGATGTTTTTTAAAGATGTAATAGGACAAGAAGAAGCAAAGCAACGGCTTATTGCCGAAGTGAAAGAGGGAAGAATCCCCCATGCCCAACTGATTTGCGGTCCCGAAGGTACTGGAAAGTTACCTTTGGCGATAGCATATGCCCGTTACATTTGTTGTGAAAACCGTGGAGAGCATGATGCTTGCGGCGTATGCCCCAGTTGCACCAAGTTCAACAAACTGGCACATCCCGATTTTCATTTCGTTTTCCCTGTCATCAAGAAAAAAGCCGGAAAAGATACAATATGCGATGACTTCATATCGGAGTGGCGGCAATTTGTAATGAATAATCCTTATTTCAACCTTAACCATTGGTTAAAAGAGATGGGAGCAGAGAATCAGCAAGCGCAGATATTTGTCAAAGAAAGCGATGAAATTATGCGCAAACTCAGTTTGAAATCCAGTCAGGGAGGTTATAAAGTAATGATTATCTGGCTGCCCGAAAAAATGAACGTAGAATGCAGTAATAAGCTACTTAAACTATTAGAAGAACCGCCGGTACAAACCGTTTTCCTTCTTGTATCGGAAGAACCGGATGCACTCTTGCAAACAATTCAAAGCCGTACCCAACGATTCAACATTCATGGAATTGATGAAGCAGAAATAGCCCAAGTGCTGCAAAGCAAATACGGATTGCAAGCACAAGATGCCAATGATATTGCCCACCGCTCTGAAGGTAATTTTTTGAAAGCATTGGAAACCATTCATCTGAGTGAAGAGAACAAACTGTTTTTCGAACTATTTGTCAGTTTGATGCGTCTGTCCTACCAGCGCAAGATACGCGATATGAAACGATGGAGCGAAGGAGTGGCAAGCATGGGACGCGAACGACAAAAAAACTTCCTTACTTATTGCCAGCGCATGATACGTGAAAATTTCATATTCAATTTTCACCGACGAGACCTGGTATATATGAGCAATGAAGAACAAAACTTTTCTACTCGTTTCGCTCCGTTTGTCAACGAACGAAACGTAATGGGAATAATGAATGAACTAAGTGAAGCACAGCAACATATAGAACAGAACGTAAATGCCAAGATGGTATTTTTTGATTTCTCGCTTAAAATGATTGTGCTGCTGGTGCAGAAATAACATATATATAACAACACTATGAATAATGAGTTTAAATTAAAGAACGGAAGCGGCTGTTTGTATTGCAAAGGCTGCGGACGACAGGATAAACAGCTGAATACTTACGACTGGCTGGCTGATATTCCCGGAAATGCCGAGGAACAGGAGATGGTTGAAGTTCAGTTCAAGAATACGCGCAAAGGATATTTCAAGAACAGCAACAAATTGAAGCTGGACAAAGGCGATATTGTTGCCGTGGAAGCAAGTCCCGGACATGATATCGGAGTAGTGACACTGACCGGACGACTCGTTCCACTGCAAATGCGCAAAGCAAACCTGAAACCGGATGTCGAAATTAAACGAATCTACCGCAAAGTAAAACCGGTAGATATGGAAAAGTATGAAGAAGCAAAAGCCAAAGAACATGATACGATGATTCGTTCACGCCAAATTGCGCTGAACCTGAATCTGAACATGAAGATTGGTGATGTGGAATATCAGGGGGACGGCAACAAAGCCATCTTCTACTATATTGCCGATGAACGCGTTGACTTCCGTCAGCTAATTAAAGTATTGGCAGAGACTTTCCGCGTGCGTATCGAGATGAAGCAGATCGGTGCACGGCAGGAGGCCGGACGCATCGGGGGAATCGGTCCCTGCGGTCGCGAACTGTGTTGTGCCACATGGATGACCAACTTTGTTTCTGTTTCTACCAGTGCGGCTCGCTATCAGGACATCTCACTCAACCCGCAGAAACTGGCAGGACAATGCGCCAAACTGAAATGCTGCCTCAACTATGAAGTGGATGCATACGTGGAAGCACAAAAACGACTCCCGAGTAAAGAAATCACATTGGAAACCGTCGACGGCACTTTCTACTTCTTCAAGGCTGATATACTAAAAGGTTCCATTACCTACTCCACCGACAAAAATTTCATGGCAAACATTGTGACAATCCCTGCACGACGAGCCTTTGAAATCATCAATATGAACAGACGTGGCGAAAAACCGGAAAACTTGCTGGAAACCATCAAGAAAAACGAACCGCAACAACCGGTTGATTTAGTGGAACAGGAAAGTCTAACCCGTTTTGACAAACGCAAAGGCAATAACAACAATCGTAAAAAGAAAAGAAAAGGAGAAACCAACGGCAATAACGAAGGTACTACCAACGGTAACAAGCCTCAACAGATCAAAGATAACCAGCCGAAGGGCGAAGGACGTCCACCCAAAGGAGAAAACAGAGCTCCCAAAGGAGAAAACAGAGCTTCGAAAGGAGAAGGCCGCCCACCCAAAGGGGAAGGAAGACCTCCACGCGAAAATAAAGAAAACAGAGCAGAGGGAAAACGCAACCGTGAAGACGGCCGCGAGCGCAACCGTAACCGGCGTCCAGGCAATGGCGAGAACACCGCTTCTGCCAACAATAAAAATGGAAATAATAACGGTAACAATGCCCAAACAACTCAGAACAACAATTCCAAGCCACAAGCTCCTGTGGCTGATAAAGAATAAAATAGCTTGCCTGCCGATAATATATTTACTATTGACAGCATGTCACAGTAATACGGTTTATCACTCTTATCAATCCATCCCTACAACGGGATGGAGTAAGAGTGATACTCTTGTTTATACCCTTCCGGCTTCAATACCTGCGGGAACGTATGAAATGACTATCGGCATCAGGCATCAGGAAAGCTATCCGTATCGTGATTTATGGATGAATATCAGCACAAATGTAAAAGACACATCCACCTATACCACAGATACACTGCAATTGTTCCTTGCCGATAAAACAGGAAACTGGAACGGAAATGGTCCCGGCGGACTATATCAATTTACCAAGCTCTATACACCCTCTTTTACAATCGCCCAAGACAGTGCTTCCAGAAATATCCGCATCGTTCATATCATGACAGACAATCCACTGAAAGGAATCAGTGATGTCGGCATCCGTTTGGAAAAACCTTAATGACTTCCTCGTGCCGAATCAATGCGCAAAAATACAAAAAGCAGGATGGTGAAACCCCATAAAGAAGAGCCTCCATAACTGAAGAAAGGCAATGGAATACCGATTACCGGCGTTAATCCGAGTACCATTCCTATATTGATAAAGAGATGAAACAGGAAGATGCTCAGCACCGAGTAACCATATACACGTCCAAAGCGTGTGTGTTGTCTTTCGGCAATAACTATCAACCTTAAAATCAGAGTCATAAACAGCAGTAACACAATAGCAGAACCCAGGAAACCTTCCTCCTCACCCACCGTACAGAAAATAAAATCCGTATCCTGTTCGGGAACATATTTCAACTTCGTCTGCGTCCCATTCAGGAACCCCTTTCCCAACAGTCCTCCCGAACCGATTGCAATCTTGCTTTGATTCACATTATACCCGGCCCCTGCCAAGTCCTCCTCCATTCCCAGTACCACTTTTATACGTACTTGTTGATGAGGTTCAAGCACATTTTCAAATACATAGTCGGCAGAAAAAAGGAAACCCACAGAGCCAATAGCAAACAGAGCAATATAAAAATAATCACGCATACGCTCGCGCATGGAAAGGAATATGAGATAAAAAACCAATGCCACACACAGTCCGTACTGAAACCACGTAATATCGAAAGGAATCACATAATAAGAAAAGAGCAACGCCAGTAAGGTCCCTCCAGAACCGAAACCGAGAATATACCACACCACCGGCTTCTTCTTACAATAAGAATTAACCAACAAGGCAGACAGTATCGTTATCAACAGCAAGACCGAAAATTCCCCGACCGATGTACAGTCATCTGCCATCATCTCCTGACTAAAACGAATGCCAACCACAAAATAAACCACAGCACAAATCCCGGCAAACAGAATGGAGCCGGGCATTCCTTCCCTGTACAGCATGAAGAAAAAAGCCAGATAGACCAATGCAGAACCTGTTTCACGCTGTAATATAATAAGCAACATGGGCAGTAATATCATCCCCGTTACCGGAAGAGAATACTTCAGCTTACTCATGGTGAATCCATAAACATTCATAAATTTAGCCAAAGCCAAAGCCGTAGCAAACTTGGCAAACTCAGCCGGCTGCAAACTGACAGGTCCAAACTTAATCCATGAATAAGAACCTTTCGTATCCTCGGCCAAAAAAGGAGTGACAAGCAATAGCAACATCATTGCCCCATAAAAAATATAGGCAAACATATCATAAAGCTTATCTTCGAGCATCAACAAAATAAATCCCAACCCCAATGAACAGGAAATCCACACCAACTGCTTACCGGCACGTGTATCGAAACTGAAGAAATCTATTTCACCATAGTCATAACTGGCCCCGCATACACTGAACCAGCCGAAGATAACCAATGCTAAATAGATGCAAATAGTTATCCAGTCTATCGACTTCAACATATTATCGCTCGTGTATGCCATAATCTATCCTCCTGTTTTGTATATCATTAGCTTTCACCTCACTGTCAGGAGACAATTCTCCTTTCAAATACTGTTCCATCATCAGTGCTCCGATAGGCACCCCATATACCGCACCAAATCCTCCATTCTCCACATAAACTGCAATAGCTATCTTCGGATTATTCATCGGAGCAAACCCCATAAAAGCAGAATGGTCTTTACCTCTATTCTGTGCCGTACCGGTTTTACCACAAACTTCTATACCGGGAATATTGGCTCCCCGGCATGTACCACCCAATACAGCTGCACGCATCCCCTGCACCACCGTTTCATAATGCCGGCTACTCACCTTCGTATAATGTTTCGTACTATACAGAGTATCCAACGGCTCATCTTCCACTTCTTTTACCACATGGGGAGTAACATAATAACCACGATTGGCTATTGTCGCTCCCAAATTGGCAATCTGTAACGGAGTCAATGTCACCTCTCCCTGTCCGATGGCAATACTGATAATAGTCAAACCGTTCCAAGAGCCCCGATAATTCTTGTCATAATACTCTGCATTCGGAATCATTCCCCGCTTCTCTCCCGGAAGATCTACACCCAACGGATATCCAAACCCCATCGAAACCATATAGTCACGCCAGGTAGACATCGCATTCTGTACCGAACCGTATTTTTTCTTGGCTCCTATCATGTGATACAGTCCCCAGCAAAAATAAGCATTACATGAAGTAGCAATAGCCGGAACCAATGCCAGAGGAGAGCCATGGGCATGACAACCTACACGAAGGCCTGCGTGTACAAATCCATGATAACAGGAATAAGGCGTCTCGGGCACAATAATACCTTCCTCAAGAAAAGTAAGGGCTTGTGATGTCTTAAAGGTAGACCCCGGCGGAAACTGTCCCATAATAGCACGGTTCAACAAAGGTTTCCAACTATCGCGTGCCAAATCCAAGTGATTCTTTCCCCGTTGGCGTCCCACCATCAGCCTAGGGTCGAAAGTAGGTGAAGATACCATACATAATATCTCTCCTGTTTCGGGTTCGATAGCAACAATACTTCCTATTTTCCCTTCCAAGAGTCGTTCTCCAAGCATTTGAAGCTCAACATCAATCCCCAATTTCAAATTCTTGCCCGGTACAGGAGTCTTGTCATATTTTCCGTCCATATAGCGTCCCTGAATACGCCCGCGAGCATCACGGAGCAATATTTCCACTCCTTTTTCTCCACGCAATTGTTTCTCATAAGAGCGCTCCACCCCCTGTTTACCGATAAAATCTCCACGCACATAATAATCATCCGCCTCTATATCCCGTTTGGAAACTTCGGCAATATCACCTAAAACATGAGCAGCTGAGTTATAATTATACTGTCGGATGGTACGTCTCTGGATATAAAATCCGGGGAATTTAAACAGTTTCTCCTGAAACACTCCACATTCTTCGGCAGAAAGCTGGGTCATAAAGACCTGATGAGTATAAGGAGAATAACCCGGATTAGAGCGGCGATCTTTCATTTCACGAATACGCCTTTTAAAGTATTCCGGAGTAATATTCAACGTCCGGCACAAATCAAGTGTATCAAGATTTACCACCTCTTTCATCACCATAGTGACATCGTATGCCGGTTGGTTGTAAACCAATAATTTCCCATTACGGTCATACATCACACCACGACTGGGATATTGTGTCTTATTCAGAAAAGCGTTGCTGTCTGCATTCTTTTTATAGTCTTCGCTCATAATCTGCAAGGTAAAAAGACGTATCAGGTAAATCAGTACAATAACAACAACCGATCCACCAATCACATATTTCCGCTTCTCCAGATTATAATCTCTTTCCACTTATTTCTTCCTCCTTATTGCCTCGGCACATAATATACAAACAATTGTAATGGAGGCATCTGTCAATATTTTCAATAATAATACAGGCAGATTAAAAAACGAGAAAGTATCTATCACCATCAAAATGCTACAAAACAGGAATGTACACAACAGAATATACCGAAAGTAAGGAGAAATCCCCATACTCTTGATGCCCGGCTCAAAGTCTTCGGCACTGTCGCGTAACGTCACCAGCCTGAGGATAGGCTCACGCATAAAAGCCAATAACGTAGCGGCGGCGGCGTTCATTCCGGGAGTATTACTGAAAATATCAACTGTCAATCCGAGTAAAAACGACCACACCATCAATGTGTTACGACTTACACCCGAATTATACTTCAGAATAAAATAAATAAAAAAGAAAGGAGTGGCATATCCATTCATATGCATACGATTTAATACCAGCACTTGCAACAGTACCAGCCCGATAAACCACTCTATTCTTTGCAGATAAGTAATCATCAGTCTACTCTACTTATTCGTTTTAACCTGTTTTTCTAATTCCAGCTGTTCCTCTTGCCCTTTCTCCGCAATAACGCGAACATCATTCAGACGAGCAAAATCTGTAAAGAGCTTGACTCTAAGCAAGTAAGACAGACCATCATGACTGTCGGCTATATCGTCTACTGTCCCTATCGGAATTCCTGAAGGAAATACGGCACTGTGTCCGCTTGTCACAATGGTATCTCCCAAAGAGAATAATGAATGACGAGGCATATCTTTTACGTAAGCATATTCAGACGAACCACCGTCCCATTTCAAGAAACCGAAATAATCACTCTTCTTTATTTTACAGCTGATACTGCTTTTAGAATTCAAAACGGGAATAACGATGGAATGATGAGAAGAAGTAAGATAAACAATACCTACCACACCACTTCCGTTCACTACCCCCATTTCACTGCGCACACCGTCTGCCGTACCTTTATTTATAGTAATATAATTATCGGCATGAGTAATGCTATTATTGATAACACTCGCCTTGAAGATGTCATACCCCTGCAAGGCTTCCTGTTTCATCTGCTCGATACCACTGCTGTCTCCCGTCGCTTCCGTCAAGGCTTCACGAAGGCGTTCCACTTGCAGTTCCAGTTCTACATTCTTTTGTACCAATTCATCATTGATGGTTTTCAAGTGAAAATATCCGGTGACATTATTGGCTGCGTCATACACCGCACCGGCAACCCGGTTGGCTGAGGTAAAGAATGCACTTCCCTGATAACTGTTGAAACGGAATAATAAAGCAAAACTGATTACCTCCAGTAAAACAAAGAGGAACCAGTAATTATACTTTAAAAAGAAATTCAGCAGATTTCTCATCTTTATTTCTTCATTAATATCTTATCGCATCAAGAATGAGAAACGGTCTACATTCTTCAGTGCAATACCTGTACCTTTGGCTACACTCAGCAAAGGATCTTCGGCTATATGGAACGGAATATTAATCTTATCGGTAAGACGCTTGTCCAAACCGCGTAACAAAGCACCGCCACCTGCCAGATAAATACCATTCAACACAATATCGGCATACAACTCGGGAGGAGTCTGCTCCAATGCGCTCAAGATAGCAGTTTCAATCTTGGCAATACTCTTTTCCAAACAATGTGCCACTTCCTGATAATTGACAGGTACTTCCATAGGGAGAGCAGTAATACGATTAGGACCACGAACAATATAATCTTCGGGAGCATCATCGCCTAAATCAGTCAATGCCGCACCTACATGGATTTTAATACGTTCTGCCATACGTTCACTCACCTTTACATTATGCTGACGGCTCATATACTCCTGAATATCAGCCGTTAAATCGTCACCGGCAATACGAATCGAGTTATTCGACACGATACCGCCCAATGAAATAACGGCAATCTCGGTAGAACCACCACCTATATCGACAATCATATTTCCTTCGGGTGCTTCCACATCAATACCGATACCGATAGCAGCAGCCATAGGTTCAAAAATCAAATATACATCACGTCCGCCGGCATGTTCTGCACTATCGCGAACGGCACGGAGTTCAACTTCCGTACTGCCTGAAGGCACACCGATAACCATACGTAATGAAGGAGAGAAGAAACGATTACCCATATTCACCTTCTTAATCAGCCCGCGCATCATCTGTTCGCAAGCATTAAAATCGGCAATCACACCGTCACGCAAAGGACGCACAGTACGAATATTCGGGTTCTCTTTCTCATACATCATTTTAGCCCGCTCGCCTACGGCAATCATCTTGTCAGTGCGACGGTCGAGTGCAACGACCGAAGGTTCGTCCACTACAATCTTTCCGTTATTCAATATGATGGTATTGGCAGTGCCAAGGTCCATCGCAATCTCTTGTGTAAAGGAGAATAATCCCATAATTTTTATTTAATTGACAGGTATAATGAGAAGATGTGTCAAAGCCGGAATCGGTTATCTTCCTTTGACACACCCTCTCAAACTATTATATTAGTGTTTAAAATGACGGATACCGGTAGTAACCATGGCTACTCCATGCTCATTGCAATACTGGAACGTCAATTCATCTTTTACAGAGCCTCCCGGCTGGATAACAGCTTTCACACCTTCCTTATCAGCGATTTCCACACAGTCGGGGAAGGGGAAGAAAGCATCACTTGCCATCACTGCGCCATGCAGGTCAAATTCAAACGATTTGGCTTTCTCGATTGCCTGCTTCAGGGCATCCACACGTGAAGTCTGACCCACACCGCTTGCCAGCAATTGTTTGTTTTTAGCCAAAACGATAGCATTGCTCTTACTGTTCTTTACAATCTTGTTGGCAAACAACATATCTTCCACTTCGGCAGCCGTCGGAGCTTTCTCGCTTACTTGTTTCAAATCGGCAGCAGTTTCCACATCCAAGTCTCTCTCCTGAACCAACACCCCATTCAATAAAGAGCGGAACTGCTTCTTGGGCAACTTGGCTTCTTTACGCACCAAAATAATGCGGTTCTTCTTCTGCCCCAGAATTTCCAATGCATCCACATCATAATCAGGAGCTATGATAACCTCAAAGAAGAGTTTATTGATTTCTTCTGCTGTTTCCTTGTCGATAACCGCATTAGTAACCAATACACCACCGAAAGCAGAAACAGGATCACCTGCCAAGGCATCTTTCCATGCTTCAAGAACAGTAGGACGTGAAGCCAGGCCACAGGCATTATTATGTTTCAGAATAGCAAAAGTAATTTCATCAAATTCATCAATCAAATCAACGGCAGCATTGATATCCAACAAGTTATTATAAGAAATTTCTTTTCCGTGGATTTGGTCAAACATCGCGTCCAAATTACCATAGAAATAACCTTTCTGATGCGGGTTTTCTCCATAACGAAGCTGCTTTTGATCTTCCATTGCACAACGGAAAGCAGAGCCTTCCCCACCGTCAAAGTAATTAAAGATAGCCGAATCATAATGAGATGAAACAGCAAATGCTTCTTTGGCAAACCAACGGCGCTCTTCTCTTGAGGTGGTGGCACCATGTTCCAGCAACATATCGCGGAACGGTTTGTATTGTGCCTGACTGGCAATAATAACCACATCATTGAAATTCTTTGCAGCAGCACGTATCAATGAGATACCGCCTATATCTATTTTTTCGATAATAGCCTGTTCTTCCGCACCGCTGGCTACAGTTGCCTCAAACGGATACAAATCTACGATGACCAAGTCTATTTCAGGAATTTCGTATTTCTCAATCTGTTGCATATCCTGTTCCAGACCGCGACGGCACAAAATACCTCCGAAAACCTTCGGATGCAGTGTCTTTACACGTCCGCCCAGAATAGAGGGGTAAGTAGTCAGGTCTTCTACCGCTTTGCACGGGAAACCCAATGATTCAATAAACTGTCGTGTTCCGCCTGTTGAGAGGAACTCTACTCCTTCTTCGTGTAGTTTGGTAATAATCTCATCCAAACCTTCCTTGTGATAAACCGATACCAATGCGGTTTTTATTCTCTTAGCCTCTGACATTTTTTATAGATTAAGTATTTGGGCTACAAAGGTATGAATTTTCAGTTTATATCTTCCACACAAAAAGGTGAAATATTATTTATCGGTTCATATTTGTCCTAAAACCCGGATTGTAACACAAATGTAACATATATGACATTTCATCATAACATAGCTCTTCTACCTTTGCACCCATTAAAAATAGAGTGAACAAAATTTATGGAAACAATGTTTTTGGGAATCGTCGTATTCCTCTTTCTGCTAGCCATATTCGATTTGGTAGTAGGCGTCAGTAACGACGCAGTAAACTTCATGAACTCCGCTATCGGTGCCAAAGCAGCATCATTCAAAACCATTATCGCCATCGCCGCCCTTGGTATCTTTATTGGCGCCACACTGAGCAATGGTATGATGGACATCGCACGTCACGGTATCTTCCGCCCTGAACAATTTTACTTTCAGGAGCTGATGTGTATCTTTCTGGCTGTTATGGTAACGGATGTCGTCTTACTGGACATTTTCAACTCTTTAGGAATGCCTACCTCAACTACTGTATCTATGGTGTTTGAACTGCTGGGAGGTACTTTTGTATTAGCCCTCATCAAGATAGCAGGAGACGAAACCGGCATGTTGGGCTTTGCCGACCTGCTGAATACAGAAAAAGCCTTGTCCGTCATTTTGGGTATTTTCCTCTCGGTAGCCGTAGCCTTCTTCTTCGGTACATTGGTACAATACCTCTCACGCCTTCTCTTTACCTTTAATTATACCAAGAAACTGAAATACACCATTGGTTTGTTTGGCGGTGTTGCCGTAACAGCCATTATCTATTTCATGCTGATAAAAGGACTGAAAGACTCTTCCTTTATGACCCCTGACAACAAGCATTGGATTCAAGAGAACACTCTGATGTTGGTAAGTTGCAGTTTTGTATTCTTCACCATTCTGATGCAAGTACTGCACTGGTGCAAAATCAATGTATTTAAAGTGGTCGTTATGTTGGGTACTTTTGCTTTAGCCATGGCTTTTGCCGGCAATGACCTGGTGAACTTTATCGGTGTGCCCTTAGCCGGTTTCTCCGCATATACAGACTTCATGGCGAATGGCAATGGTAATCCGATGGGTTATCTGATGGATTCACTGAATGGTCCCGCCACTACCCCATTCTTATTCTTATTTTTAGCAGGAGTCATTATGGTATATGCCCTGATAACCTCGAAGAAAGCGCAAAATGTTGTAAAAACGTCGGTAGACCTTTCACGCCAGGATGAAGGCGATGAAATGTTCGGTTCATCAGCCGTGGCACGTAGTATTGTCCGTTCCACCATGACCGCTTCAGAAAACATAGCCAAGGTATTGCCCGACAACTTGAAACGTTGGGCCGACAGCCGCTTCTGCAAAGATGTTATGATCATGGAAAACGGTGCTGCATTCGACCTGATACGCGCCTCAGTCAATCTGGTATTGGCAGGTCTGCTCATTGCTTTGGGTACTTCTCTGAAACTTCCTCTTTCTACCACTTATGTTACCTTTATGGTTGCCATGGGTAGCTCGTTAGCCGACCGTGCATGGAGCCGCGACAGTGCTGTCTATCGCATCACCGGAGTTCTTTCCGTCATCGGTGGTTGGTTCATTACTGCCGGAGCTGCCTTCACTATTTGTTTTGTGGTAACACTCATTATGTATTACGGCGGCACATTTGCTATGCTGGCTTTGATTGCACTCGCCATATTCCTATTGGTGCGTAGCAATATCAACTACAGCAAGAAACAGAAAGATAAAGGTAAAGACGATATATTCGCACGCCTCATTACCAGCAAAGACAAAGAAGAACGTTGGACATTGCTCCGCCAGCACGTTAATAATACATTGGTAGCCGAAATGACATTTACCAACGAAACTTATCGTCAAATAACCGACGGATTCATCAACGAGAATTTGAAAGCCCTGCGTAAAGCCGTAAGCAATACTGACAGCCAGAAGGAAATGCTGAAAAAAATACGCCGCAAAGAGATTCTGGGTCTGCGCCGCATAGACAACTTTACCGCCATCGAAAAGAACACCTGGTTCCATTTGGGTAGTAATAGCTGCGAACAAATGCTCTACTGTCTGAAACGTATCTGTGACCCTTGCAAAGAGCACGTAGACAATAAATTCACTCCGTTATCAGAACGCGCCACCAATGAATTTATCCCTGTCCGCGACGAAATGACCGCACTGATGGCTCGCGCTACAGAAGTGCTTGCCAATAAGGATTACACTCAAACCGATGCTTTGCTGCGTGAAGGAGCTTTGTTGAAAAATAAGATTTCCACCCTGCGAAAACAGCAAATGGACCGCATACAGGAACGTGACGTGAACGTAAAAGCCTCCATGGTATACCTTAACGTGCTACAAGAATCACAGGAATTGGTATCCTGCTGGCGTCATTTACTGCGCGCAGACCGTATGTTCCAAACTGATTTGAAGAAATAACACACCTATTCTTATAATAAATAATAAAATTGTGATAGCTTCTTTTCCTTATTTAAGGAGAAGAAGCTATCTTTGTCTCATTATAATCCGTGATTATTCATAATTATTACAATAACAATCTATGGAAAACCTCAATCAAATTATCAAGCAATTCCCCGAGGTGGGCGAAGTAAAAGAAGTAAAAGCACTGACTTCAGGGCTGATCAACCAAACTTATTTAGTAAAAACTGTCGATCCCCAAGAAGCTGATTACGTATTACAACGTATCAACCATCAGATATTTACCGACATCGACATGTTACAGCACAACATCGAAGTGGTGACAGGTCATATCCGCAAAAAGCTGGAAGCACAGAACGAAACAGACATCGACCGCAAAGTGCTCCGTTTCCTTCCGGCTACCGATGGAAAGACCTTTTATTATGATGGCGAAGGCTATTGGCGCGTATCAGTATTCATTCCCCGTTCACAGACTTTGGAAGCTGTCACTCCCGACTCTTCTTATTTGGCAGGTTTGAAATTCGGCGAATTCCAAGCTATGTTGGCCGATGTGCCCGAACAGCTGGGTGAAATTATTCCTGATTTCCACAACATGGAATTCCGCATGAAACAGTTGCGCGAAGCCGTTGCCACCAATGCAGCCGGCAGACTGAGCGAAGTGCAGGACATCGTTGATGCCATTGAAAAAGATGCCGACGAAATGTGCAGTGCCGAAAGACTGTTCCGCGAAGGCAAACTTCCGAAACGTATCTGCCACTGCGATACTAAAGTCAGCAACATGTTGTTTGATGAAGACGGTAAAGTGCTTTGCGTTATCGACCTCGACACTGTCATGCCCAGCTTCATCTTCTCCGATTTCGGTGACTTCCTTCGTTCGGCAGCCAATACAGGCAAAGAAGACGAAAAGGATTTGAACAATGTCCGTTTTAATATGGAGATTTTCAAGGCATTCGCCAAAGGATACATTGAATCAGCCCGTTCGTTCCTGACTCCGGTTGAAATTGAGATGTTGCCATACGCTGCTACCTTGTTCCCATATATGCAGGCTGTACGTTTCTTGGCCGACTATATCAACGGTGATACGTATTACCAGACCAAATACGAAGGTCACAATTTGGTACGCACAAAAGCCCAATATAAATTATATCTGGAAGCAAAAGCTGCCGTGCCCGAAATGAAGGCTTACATTGCAGGTCTGCTGTAATAGATATTTTTTCATTGCAGGGGCTCAAGAACTGAGTCCCTGCAATGTATAATCTTCACTAACGTTTGGGAATATCCACAGATTTCTCACTCTTTCCTTTCAGATGTTCTGAGAAGTAATCCACCAATCTCCAATAGAAATATTCATTCATGTCACCGAATCCGTGGCGCTGCTGCGGTAAAATCAGCATATCAAAGCGTTTGCCGGCACGGATCAAAGCATCAACCACGCGCAGTGTATTACCCGGATGCACATTGTTATCAATGTCACCGTGAATCAGCAGCAAATTGCCTTTCAGCTGTTTAGCAATCTGAGGATTGGTCGCTATCTTGTAAACAAAGGTAGTATCTCCCTTTTCGCTTACCACTTCCTTTACTCCGTGATGCGTTTCGCTCCACCAACGGTTATAAATATTATTATCATGGTTTCCGGCACATGAAACGGCAACCTTAAAGAAGTCAGGATATTGACACATGGCAGCCGTACTCATAAATCCGCCTCCTGAATGTCCGTGAATACCCACTTTATCTATATCTATATAATTATAACGCATTGCCAACTGCTCGATAGCATATTTGTGGTCGGCCAAGGGATAATCGCGCATATTGCCATATCCATAGTTATGATACCACTTGGAACGGCTTGGATGTCCGCCACGTTGTCCTACCGAAATGACGATGAAACCGGCTTGTGCCAATCGGTCTGTACGCGGAGTCATACGAGTAAACGGATAAACCGTACCTTCAACCTGCGGCCCCGGATAAACATAGTCTACAATAGGATATACCTTTGTAGAATCGAAATTAAACGGTTTATACATCACACCATAAAGGTCGGTCACTCCATCGGCAGCTTTCACCTTAAAAGGTTCGGGAAACTTGTAACCGGCAGCAAAAAGCTGCGAGAAATCACTTTCCTGAATCGTCATCACTTTATTACCGTTCGTATCCAGCAAGTCGGCACAAGGCACTGTATTGACACGTGAAAAGTTATCCACCACAAAACGAGCCTCATCATCCACTTCCACGCGGTGGAAATAATCTCCCTTTGAAAGTTGCTTCAGTCCGCTACCATCCAAATTCACCCGATACAAGTGCTCATAATACGGGTTCTCGTTCGGGTTCATACCATTGGCAGTGAAATAAATGACACGCGCTTTATTGTCTACTTTCAATATTTCTTCCACATGCCAAGGTCCCTTTGTGATACGGTTTTTCAGATTACCTTTATCATCATATAAATAAAGATGCGCCCAACCGTCGCGTTCACTCCACTGTATCAGTTCTTTTCCATTGCTCAAAAGATGCAAAGGACGCGTTTCCTGATAAGTATTCATACGCTCTTTAATAACAGGAACAATAGAATCCTGCCCCACAGTGTAAGAACAAATATCTATCCGATGCAAGTCACGGCTTTTACGTGAAAGATAGAAACGGTTATTGTCACCCAGCCAGATTGAAGGCTGATCTTCCATATCACGCTGTTTCTGCAACCACGGACTGTAAGAGAGTCCCAAAGTCTGGTCTTTATAAGCGTCCACCTTTATTTCTTTCCGGCTGTTGTCACTCATATCAAACAAATACAAATGTTCTATCGGAGCTTCTTTTTCACCGGGCATCTGATATTTATAAGTTTCCAGGGTAGGACGCGGTTGTGCCATAGAGTTAATCACCCACAACTCTTTTACGGCCCGGTCATCGGAAACGGTCATTGCAAAATGACGGGAGTCGGGCGACCACACCCCATACACCCTGCGACGCTTGCCATTACACAGCGTATCAGTGTTGAGCATACTGTAAGGAATACCGTAGCCAAAATCTTCCACACCGTCTTTGGTCAGCTGAATTTCGACAATAGTACTGTCCTTTTCATTCTTCTTTGCCTTCTCATAATCTTCACGGCTCATACGATAAAGATTCAGGTCTTTGGCATAAACCACCGTCTTTCCGTCAGGAGAGATTGACCCCCATCTGATTTTCTTGGGTTCTTTTTCTTTATCTTTCAGATGAGTGAGCTTACGGGTGGGATAATCGTAAGAAAAATAAAAGACTTCTTTCTCGGTCTTGCCTTTTTTATCTTTTTTCTCCTTATCCTCCTTCTTGGGCTTGGCATCCTGAGAAGATACCACCTCAAAAGTAAAAGTACGACCGTCTTCCTGAGCTTTCAAGTTCCTGATGGGAAGATGACGCGCCTCAAAAGGGTCTTTTACAATTTCGGTCAGCTGCGAGGCCATTTCATCACGGTCGAAAAGCTGCTTCTTACTGCGTGCCGAAGGGTCTACCACATACCAAAAGGTACCTTCACTTGTTTTATACTGAAACCAGAAGTTATTCCCTTTCTGAAACCAATGAGGGTCTACCACAGTAGAGAACAACATGGTGTTCAGTTTCTCCTGAGTAAATTTTTCCGCCTGTAAGTACTCCGGCAACCTTTCTTGTGCCTGTACTACGGGTGTAGTTGTACATAATCCACCTACCAACAAGGTGAACAATAGCATTTTCTTCATAATATTTATTTGTTATCGTGTTAGTTTCTTCTTTATTATATCTTGTGGAAGTATGCTGCTTAAAACGTAACTCTTATCATCCTTTATAAGCCCGACAGGTACCAAACCGGTCTGTTTTTTCAAGATCTTGAAAAGACTACTGTAAAAATCAGAGATATGTGTTCTTTCATGTAACAGATACTCAATAAAATAACGGTTCAAAAGTACATAAAAACAGCATACCCAACAAATATCAGAACATAAAAACAGTATTTTAAAAAGGGAAAATTACGAAAAGATGCAGCTGTTTCCAAAACAGAAACAGCCTCTCATCCCGATGGATCTTTGGCGCAATGTTTCCCAAACAACAAGGCTTTACGCTTCGCGGCTTGGTTTACCAATAGCGATGAAACTATTGACGGCAAGAGCAAATCAAAAGCTTACTTGAGATTTCAAGGATTTCTCCCTTTCTCCTTTCATTAGTCGTTGAAACGCCCTATTGATGGGGGTCCGGTAGTGAATGAACATTGTGTCACCACCCTTTCAGCCTCCTTTCATTCGTAAAACTTCTTCCGACAGGATAAAGGCTGAAGGCAGCTTGTGAAGGGACTTGGGAAGCACGGCTGAAAGGAGGATGAAGGGATGTCCTGTCATTCTTAACAATCTGATTATCCGCATATTTCGGCTAAAATGAAAGGATGAACGGAGAAGAAGGAATAACCGACTTGGTGAGGGGATGCATTCTGCCCTTACAGGAAAAACATGCCGAGCTTTTTAAAAAAGAAGGTGGTGTTTTCAAAAAAGACCTTGATGTTTTTAAAAATCCTCAAGGTCTTTTTGCAACAGACAGTGCAAGCTGCCTATTTGTAAAATGTGTACGTACGCATCGGACCACACATACGGTGGCATAAGCCCACACGTACGTATGTATCGGGCTACACGTACGTACGTATGAACCTGCATATATATATGTACCACCAAGGGAAAATTGTATATCGCATCAATCAAATTCAATAAAAAATCGGGAAGTGAATAGAATCCGTTGCCGAAGATATTCACTTCCCGATTGAATGGGATGTAATTCTCAACTGAGAATGAGAAGGGAGTGTGTCAAAACTAAACCGGGCTATCCAATTGTCAGATGTAGGGGCAGGGGTTGCCTGCCCGAAGACACAAAGCAAACAGTTTTCGGGCGAGCCCTTAGAAGGAGTAGAAACAATAATATCGGCTACTTTACCCTTCACATCCAACAAACTGTATGAGCAATTGTCAGTCAGTTCCACTGTGGCAGGAGTAAAATGAATTCCCGGCTGCTACCATTCAAAAAAAAGAGCACCCCGAAGGATGCTCTTCCATATTAAAGATAAATACTAAAGACGTATTATTTCTTTTCCACCTTAATGCTTGAAGTATATACAATACCTGTAGCATCTTCAAATGTTGCAGTCAAGGTAGTTTCGTAAGTAGGAGAAGACGAATCGCTATTTTCAAATACTAATCCGCTAGCATCCTCTTTTACTGTTACTGTAGGAATACCTGTACTCCATGTTACTTTGATTTGCTTACCCGAAGCAGCTGCTGCACTGCTATTACCGAATGCATATCCTTGTAATTTGTTATCATTATCACTTGGATAAGAATTTGCAACATTAGTTGAATTTACAGCTAAGTCTGCGCTTAAGAAGTTAATAGCCAAACCTTGTTTTTTATTGCTAGGTTTGGTCAATCCGGCTATTTTACCATCAGCATCTATACCAACCGTACCGGTAACAACTGCATTATCTTTATAGAATACAATCTTACCACCATCAAAGATAGTCTGAAGTTTTACTGTAAACTTAGATGATTCAACAGTAAATGCTTTCTTAATAGCTGTTAATTTGGTGGTTTCACTACCTGAACCGGTATATGCAGTCATTGCGTCCAAAATACTATAAGAAGCAGTTGCTTTCAATTCACTGTTAGCAAGAGCCTTGTCTTTGTAAACTACAGCCTTATCCAAAGTTACCTGCTGAGCATTACCTACTGTACCAACAGCAACATTATTAATCTTATCAAAAGCATAAGCAATCTTATTGTAATTAGCATCTACTCCCGATTTAGCAGTGTATGCATTTGACATACTGATTAATGCCTCATTGATAGAAGGATAAATTCTAGCTCCATATACACCTTCTGTCCAAGCATCTGTTGCAGCAAACAAATCATCGAATGCAGGAACTGTCACATTTACAGGCATAGCAATCTTAGCGATTTCATTACCAACAGTAGTACCGTCCTTGATTACCAAATTCAATGTGTATTTACCCGGCTTAGCATCCTCAGCTACATTATTAGTACCGGCATCAGCTACAGCTATTTCAATAAAGCGAAGTGATTCAAGACCATCATTGCTAGCATCCCATGCATCACCTTTCTTACCCTGAGCGTCGGCTTTGTAATATTTTGTCAGTGTAGTATTAGTAAACACATTAGCAGTACTAGCAACAATAAATCCTTCCTGGGTTGCAGCTTCAACTACAGAAAGCTGGTTTGCCTTCTGTACAGCTTCAATTGTTGCTGCATCCAATTTACTCAATGCATCACCTAAGTCAATCAGGATAGCAGGCAATACTTTAGTGAAATCAGCGTTCGGCATAACCTTATACTCGGTAGCAGAAATTTCTGTCGGAGTATCGATAGAAGCACCTGCCAACTTCAAAGTGATAGTATTAGAAGTCGTAGTTTCTACACCACCGATATTCACCATGTGTACAGTTGCAACAAGAGTTTCACCACTTGCAGCTTGCGGAACAGTAACAGTCATACCATCTGCTTTAACACCTAATTTTTCAGCTTTTGCCTTATATGTTCCTTCAAAAGTGATATAAGAGTCATACAACTTAGCATCAGCATACTTCAATGTTGTCGTTCCTACAGGAAGTTCAATAGCATTAGTAGCGCCTTTAACTTCTGTACCTTCTGCATCTATATAAGACAGCTTATCAGCAGCAAAAGTAATCGCTGCAACAGGAGATGATTCAGGTGCTTTTGTTTTAATGGCAATATCATAAGCAGTATAAGGAATACCATTTACACACAAAGCATACAAAATTTCCTTATCAGCAGTACCTTTAAATACCTTATTAATATTATCAGCAGTAACCTCATCAGTCATTTCCACCGTCAAGTTCCAATTACCGTTTTCAGAAGCTGCACGATCGCCAACAATAACGCTATTAAATGTATTAGGAGTAGCAATTACCTTAACAGGAGCTACATTACCCTTGCTGTCTACCAAAGTAAGTTTTTGAGCAGACAAATCGTAATTCTTAGGAGAAACAACCAAATCAGCAACACCAATCTGACCAACTAAGAATTGATCCTTTTCAATGGCACCTTTAGGACCTTTCCAATCTAATTTAGCAGCTTTCGCTGAAGAGATTGCCTCAGCATTATTGACAGCACCTGTAGTAACAGTATTACCGATTGTCAATCCGGCAGGCAAAGAAATAGCAGTCAACGCATTAGCAGTCAACGGTAATACGATAGATTGCATCTTACCGCTTTCATCCGGCATATGCAGAGTCACTACACCGTCTTTTACTACTGCATAAGCATCACCGGCAGCTTTGTATTCAGACTTCACAAAGTCTTTTGCTGCTTTGTCATAGAAATACCAATATCCGTCTTTTACATACGGAGTCATATCCACAGCTTCTTCACCTTCACCCGTAGTAGCAAACCAACCTGTAGCTTTGCCATCAATACTGATTTCACCGGTCTTGTCGTCAATCACAACCTTGCTACCGGGAGCAGCACTGGCAACGGTCAGGTTGTAAGAAGTACCGTCGCTTACCGATACTTTGAAACCACCGTCTACAGATTCAATCTTGGTAACATAAGCGCCACCGGCATTTACTTTACTTTCAAGATCTGAAAGTTTTGATTTCAGATCGGTCAGTTCCTTGTTGATTGCATCGATGTCATCGTCGTAATCCTTACAAGACACAAATGTTCCTGTTGACGAAACCATTAAGGCTCCGAACAGGATTGCACTTAAAAACTTTTTGTTCATAATAGAAAAACTTTAAATTTATAAATTTAAAAAACTAAAATTGGTTATACATAATTTATTGATTCTGAGTGCTGTGCTCTCATTTCATATTTCATATAACGTTTGGGAGAAACACCCGTCACCTTTTTAAAAGCAGCATAAAAAGCACTTCGCGACAGAAACCCGCAGCGTTGAGGCAGCTCCTCCAGCGGACACTTGCCCGAACAGAGCAGCTCCTTGGCATATTCCACCCGATATGTGTTCACCAACTCTTTCAGATGGCAACCGAAGTAGCGGTTCACTACGTTGGACAGATAAGTCTGGTTCGTTTCAATCATATCGCTCAGCTTTTTCAGTGAGAGCTTCGGGTCAAGAAACACCTGGCGAACTTCCAAATAGTACAATACATATTTATATAGCTCACAATCAACTTTTCTTTTCGGAACCACTTCGTTGTCCGCATACTTCTGCTCCCAATAAAGCCGGGCAG
>ERZ780223.764-NODE-764-length-34806-cov-3.253777_pt1 | contig 34806 bp, 62 predicted proteins | sample MGYA00511016_ERZ780223 | MGnify/ENA primary metagenome ERZ780223 (study PRJEB29588, sample SAMEA2159032) | human gut metagenome | biome: human gut; feature: human-associated habitat; material: faeces | place: Denmark | collected 2008/2010 ... | reverse complement strand
GTACGGCCGCTTCACGGGCACGCCGGACGACGGCATGATCGTCGATATTGCCGTACGGTCTGTCAGAAAATGCAGGAACGAGGTTTTCGACGAAGACAGCAGTGATAGTGGTGACGTCTCGTTCCGCCGTTTCCTGGAAAAGAATGGGGGAGCGGATCAGGAGCCGGATAAGAGGATCTGTTACAGAGATACATTTAACCGGACAGGATAAGAGGGGAGGGGTTAAGTAATGGCTGGTAATGGATTAGTAGAAGAGAGCTATATCTGTAAACTCTTAGAGGGGGGATCTCTGGATACGCTGAAAGAGTCCGGGCTCCGGGATGAGATGTTTTTAACCTGTAAGGATCAGATCCAGTTTATCCAGAAGCATGAGGCAGAGTATAAACAGCTCCCGGATAAAATGATTTTCTTACAGAAATTCAAAGACTTTCAGATGTTGGAAGTAACAGAGAGCATGGACTATTTAGCTGACAGGATAAAGGAGCAATTCCTTTACACTAAGTTAGTCCCCATCGTTCAGGAGGGAGGAAACCTGTTAAGAGAGGACTCTCTTAAAGCCTATGATTATCTGAGAGCGGCACTGGAGACTTTACAGAAAGATAACCCGGTAAGTAAAAACAGAGAGGGTGTAGATATTATCTCCTCAGCGAAAGACAGATTAAGCTCTTACCTGAAAAGGTGCGATATGAAAGGGCTCATGGGTATCCCTACAGGACTCACTCAGTTAGATGATATTACAAATGGATGGTTGTTTGGTGAGGAGCTTGTAATCATCACAGGTAGAACTAATGTGGGTAAATCATGGATAGCTGAGTTTTTCGGTACAGTGGCGTGGGAGGCTGGTTATAAGATCCTCCAGTATTCAGGAGAAATGAGTGTGGAGATGGTAGGTTTTAGATTTGATACACTCCATAAACATTTTTCTAACATGGGACTCCTTAACGGATCCGGGATACTGGGAAAGAAAGAGGGATCAGATGGAGCTAAGCTCTTACAGGATGATTATAAAAATTATATCTCTCAGCTCTCTACAAAGTCAGGCTATGTGATTGTTACTCCTGATGATTTTGGAGGAAGAAAGCCAACAGTAGGAGAACTGGAGACTCTGGCTAAAAAGCTGGGATCAGATATGATTATCGTAGATCAGCTTTCTCTTATGACAGATCAGAGGAGAGCGGATACTCCTCGTATAGCTTACAACAATATTTCAGAGGATGCTTTTATGATGAGTAAGAAACTGGGTAAGCCTGTAATCATGCTGGCTCAGGCAAACAGGGAGGCGGTTAAGAATAAAAAGAAAGGTCAGTCTCCAGAGTTACATGATCTGGCTGAGTCTGATGGAGTAGCTCAGAACGCTACCAGAGTAATCTCCCTCTCAGTAATTGATGGAATTTTAAAACTCTCTGTGAAGAAAAACAGGTATGGTATCAACAACAAGGATGTAATGGTGATGTGGGATATTAACGCCGGATACATTAAGCCATTACTGGAGAACAAAGAGGGAGAGAAAGGGGAGGCTGAGGATTATGGATTCTAAAAACTCATATGTAGGAAGTATTTTAATGTTTCTCAATATGTTTGTCCTGATTGTTGCAATGATCTTGTTAATGATAGTGGGGGCTTATCATTTGTTATTTGAGGAGCCTGAGAGACTTCCCTACAGAGCTGTGGTGTATGACCGGAGCAATAAAGCTATTGTAAGTTATGAGGCTGTGTGTGAGGTTAAAGACGGGGTATTATATCTCTATGATGCTACTGAGCTGGAGAGGAAAGATGTGAGCCACTTAGTAGAGTAAAATTAAACTTTTGAAGAATTTTAAAATTCTTTGTCTAAATATTCACCTCTTTTAGGTTATCACTCTATGAGAAGCCTAAGGGAGGTGATTTTAGTTGAGAGATAGATTATGTAGTAAAGATGTAGCTGATCTCATGGAGAAAAGACACGATAACTTGATGAGAACTATCAGAACAGATCTAAAGAACCTTGAAACCCCGGAGAAGTATTATAAAGAGGATACCTACACAGATGGTAAGGGAAAAGTCCGTGAGTGCTTTCAAGTTTCTTTGGATGGCTGTAAGAGGCTCTCTAATAAGCTCAAGGGAGAGTTGAGAGAGGAGTTCCTTATTGCTGTAGGCTTAAGGTTGGAAAATGGATCAGAGGGGCAAAACACGAAGCCTGAGAGTGAACCTGAGAAAGAATATACTCTTGAAGAGGCGGCGGCTGAGTTGGGGATCTCAAGGAGGACTCTGGGAAGAAAGATTGATGCCGGAGAAATCCAGACAGAGAAAAGGGAGTATCAACAGATTCTCATAAAAGAGAGATCCATAGTAACAGAGTCAGCTCTTGAGGCATATAGAAAAAGTCTGGAGGTAGAATAAATGTTTAAGTGGAAATTGAGAGCCTGTAGAGTACAGGCTGGATTGTATCAGAGAGAAGCGGCTAAGGCTCTTGGAATCTCTGAGGTATCCCTTGTAAATTATGAAAAGGGAAAGAGTAGCCCGGACATGGATTTGGGGCAAAAAATGAGTGAGCTCTATGGAGTCCCTATGGATATGATGGACTTCACAAAAGTAGGGAACAGGGTAATAAAGGATTAAAGGAGGATCTTAAGAATGAGTAAGGATCTGGATGTTAATAAGCTGATGGATAATGTAAAAGCTCTCTCAGTAGAGAATGAAAATTTATTGAGTGAGAATGAAAAGTATAAGGCTGAGGTTGCAAAACTGGAGTCCGAGATTAAGGGATATAAGAGAAGCTGTGAGGAGCTCTATAAGGATAAACGTAAGGTAGAGATTGATTTAGCGGCTGAAAGAGACAAGGCTAATGCTTATCAGAGAGAAAATGAGATACTGATACGAAAAATTGACAGCAGTTTGACAGTAGAAGAACTGTTAAGACACTTATCAAAAGGTGGAGGTAACAGTGTAGTAATTGGGATTAAGTAAAAAGAAAGGAGCCTTACGGCTCCTCTCCCTTAAGCTCAAGTATTCTTTGAGCTATCCCTTTGAGTAGGATTAGATCTTGCTCCTCCAGCTTAACTACTTGTTTAAATAACTCATAAAGTGAGGTATTACTCTCAAGTAGCTTTGTAAGTATCACTGGATCAGATGAGTTAGATTGTTTCTTTTGGTAAGGATCGGACATTAGATCTGTAGTATCAATGTGGAAATAGTTAGCTAACATTTCTATTTTGTCCATTCTTGGAAACATCTTTCCGTTAATCCATTGAGATATTGTGGGGGAGCTGATGTTAAGATCCCTGATTAGATCTTGTTGACGTTTTCCATTGATGCTCATGTAATACTGTAGTGCTTTAGGAAACGCTGATTTAGGATCTGTACTCATATTTTTCACCCCCTCTCTATCAAGGGATGAGTATATTATACAGCAGAACAAAGAAAAAGTAAAGTTAAACAAAGAAAAAGTTTTGCTAAACTTAAATATTTTTATTGACATCTTTGTTTAACTGAGATATTATGTGTGTTGAGGGGCGGTTTACCCCGTACCTCATATTATTTTACCTAAAATTCTTTGTTAAACAAAGATTCAAACAAAGAATTTTAAATAAAAACAAAATAAGGAGGATGCAGAGATGGAATTAACAACACTCTACAAACAGTACAGAGCCGCAAAGTTGGCGGCAGATCAGGCGGCAAAAGAAGAGGACAAACTCAAGAAAGCCCTCAAGAAAGCAATGGAAGAAGCCGGGGTTAAAAACTACACGGATGAGGACGGTTTTCTCTTTGAAAGAATCGTACAGAACAGAAAGAGCATGGACGAAAAGGGTGTGCTGGAGAGCCTCAAAGAGAAAGGACTTACTCAGTGTATCAAGACAGTTGAGGCAGTAGATGAGGCTAAGGTACTTGAGGCTATCGAAGCCGGAGAGTATACGGCTGAGGAGCTCCAGAAGTTCCTGACAGTCAAAGAGGTTGTGATGTTGAAACTCACAGATCCGGCAAAAGTCAAGAAATGATAACTGTCTGGAATACTCCAATAGCGGCAAGTGTGGAGCAGATCCTCAGGGATCTCAAGCTCATGCTTTTCGCTGAGGGGTTGCTTAGAGATCAGAACAATACCGGATCTGATGTGATGGTTACTTGTCCATTCCACAAGGGAGGGCATGAAAGAAAGCCCTCCTGTGGTGTGAGCCTCAAGGAAAAGATAACGCCGGATAAAACCTATGAGGCTGGTACAGTACATTGTTACACCTGTGGTTATACCGCTGACCTCCCTACTTTTATCAGTGATCTGTTAGGGATGGGAAACCCTATGGAGGGTTTTAAGTGGCTGGTAGGACATTACAACTACTCAGCAAATGACCGGGAAGAGATTCAGTTTAATTTCTTCCGGGGAACTGATGAGGGACAGGTAGCCGCTATGGATGAGGGAGAGGTTGAGGAGTATCACAAGAACCTTTTGAGGAGTTCAAAAGCTCAGAACTATCTCAGGGGGAGATGTATAAGCCGGGATGTGATGGAGATTTACAACTTAGGTTTTGATCCAGCGGATGAGGTGGTCTTATTCCCGGTCTACTCCAGAAAGGGAGATGTGCTCTTTTACAAGAGCCGCTCACTGGTGGGAAAGCACTTCTTTAATGCAAAGGACATAGACAAGACCGCCGCTGTTTACGGACTCTATCAGACCTTAGAGGCAAAGATCCCGGACAGTACAGAGATCTGGTTAGTGGAAAGTGAGATAGATGCTCTGAGCCTTGTTTCTAAAGGTATTTTAGCGTGGGCTTTCATGGGATCAGATATCTCAGAAAAGCAGATCAAGGAAATGTGTCAGAGCCCTTATAGGAGATTTGTCATAGCTACAGACAATGACGAAGCCGGGAGGAAAGCGGCAAGACGGATAAAAGATAAGCTCATACCTTTAGGCTTTCGCTTCTTTAATCTCAAGTGGCTTACAGATCTCAAGGATGTAAATGAGCTGATTCAGAATTACGGAGATGATTTTGAGGATTATCTCCACAGGTATTAAACAGGAGGAAAACAGGATGAGAACAGGATTATATAAAAGATTAAGCAATGAGGAACTGGTAGAACTGTACAAGGCTGGAGAGTCTGATGCTTTTGAGGCAGTACTTAAAAACACTGAGGGACTGAGAGCTACTTTAGCTCAGAGATACTTAAACATTCCGGGTAGTGAGTTTGAGGATCTGATGAGTGAGGGAGCTATAGAGATGCTCTCAGCTATCCAGAATTTTGACAGCAAAAACTACAGCTCCTCTTTTAGTACGTTTTTGTACTCAGCTATCTCCCGTCATTATAACGATATGTTTACAGCGGCAGTTTGTGAAAAAAGAAATCCGGGCTGTTTTGTGCAGAGTTATGAACAGGTTAATTCTAACTCAGAATATGAGGAAGATGGGGACAGCTTAGGATCATCTGAGTTTTCTGTAGAGTGTGAAGATTACAGCATGGTAGAGATCAGAGATCTCCTGAGTAGACTCAAACTCTCAGATAAGGAGAGAATAGTGGTTAATCTTCTCATGGCTGGAAATAGCAAGCCGGACATTGCCCGGAGGCTTGGAGTAAAGACTCCCTCTGTACATAGCTATGTAAAACGTATTGCAACAAAGATAAATTTATCCGGGGCTTATGCCTAAAAACATCCCTCCTCTCTGGTTAATACTATTTGAAACAAGACAACAGGAGAGGAGGTAACACACATGAGAAAGCGTTTAAATGTTTTACTGGCACTGGTTACGGGAAAGGCTATTGTGATTGCTCAAAGTCCTGAGGAAAAAGTAGCGGATGTGTTAGTAGGAAAGAATGTTTTTAAAAAGTATGGAGTCAGTAGCCTGTATAGCACTTTAAAGGCTATGGCACTGTAAATATAAAAAAAAACAAAAACAGGAGGATACAGGAACAATGGGAAAATCATTAGGAGAGTTAATCAATAAGTATGAGAGTCAGGGCTTTTCAAAAGCTGGTTGGTTTTCACTGAAAGATGATGGAGACTCAGCAACAGTCAGAATGTTACATAAGGGAGCTATCGGTACTGAGCCGGACGGATCCCCTAAGTATGATCTGGATGTATTTGAGGTACATAAGCTGGATGTGGATGGATCAGGAAGAGACAGAACTGTACTTTGCAAAGGAGAGGGCTGTGAGCTCTGTAAAGCTGGTATTAAGTCACAGCTTAGAATGTTCTTACAGATGGTTAATCTTGATGAGAAAGATAAAGAGAAACAGCTCCAGCTCTGGGAGAGAGGTATCACAGACATTAAGCAGATCTTAGGTATCATTGAGGAGTATGGAGATCTCAACGCAAGAGACATTAAGATTAAAAGATCCGGGGCTAAGGGTAGCATGAAAACTACTTATCAGTATTTCCCTAAAGATAAGACTGAGAGAGAGTTACCGGAAAAGCAGAACCTTGTAGGCTCCCTGATCTTAGACTTATCTCCTGAGGATCAGATCAAGGCTATTGAGGGCAGACTTGAAGTAAAGAAGAATAACAACAATGAGGGCGGCGGCTCATCTGATGGAGCCGGAGACAGTACCAGAGTATTTTAAGCTGATGGGAGTGAGGCGGTAAAGTTTCACTCCCATTTTTATAACAGGAGGAAACAGGATGGACAGAAAAGGACTGGAAATAAATATGAGCCGGGAAGAGGTCGGAATGGATGATATCAGTAAAAGACTGGTACATAATAAAGTGTGTAATGTAACAGTAAAGAGAAATAAGAATAAGCTGGAGAACGCTCTTGCAGTTATTCAGGAGCTTGTAAAATCTGGCAGACTCCACGCAGAGGGAGAGGTTGAAACTATCAGGACTCCAGAGAGATTAAAGGAGTACATGGATCACTGTAAGCAGTCTGGAGAGTATGTATTGGATGTAGAGACAACAGGGTTAGATATTTACAATGATATCCTTGTGGGTATCTGTTTATACACTCCGGGAGAGACAAGTGCTTATGTTCCATTTAATCACACAGATCTCCAGAATGTAAGAGTTGCGGATCAGATGAGTGAGGAGCAAGTGAGGGATATACTGCTCCCTTATTTACAGGATCAGGAGATTAGATGTATTAACCACAATATCAAGTTTGATAATAAGAAACTGGCGTGGGATTGGAAACAGGTCATAGTAAATATTTACTGGGATACTCAGATAGCTGGTAATGTGTTAAATGAAAATGAGCCTCATAAATTGAAACCAATGTATAACAAGTATATCCTCCACGGTAAGGGATCCGGTGAGGATTATAAGGATTTGTTTGATGGGATTCCGTTTAATTATGTGCCGATTGATATAGCTACTGTCTATGGTGCGAATGATGGTTTTAAGACTTATGCCCTGTATAAGTTTCAGGCTCAGTACCTTAGAGAAGATCATCCCCGTGAGGACTTTAGAAAAATGTATTATGTTTTCCGTGAGGTAGAGATGCCTCTGATCCCACTCTGTACAGACATGGAAATGAGAGGGGTAGAGATTAGAGAGGATTTTGCTAAGGAGCTGTCAGAGGATTTTAACAAGGAACTGGTAGAGGTAGAGGCTAAGTGTGATGCTTATGTGGAACAGTTCAAACAATATATACTGGATCACAATAACCTGATGAGACTCACAAAGGGTACTTGTAAGATTAACTATAGCAGTCCTCAACAGGTGGCGGCTTTATTCTATGATATTTTCAAGCTGAAAAGTGTAAGCCGTAAAGAGCCACGGGGGACAGGAGATAAGATCATACAGAAATTTCTCAGTACAGCGAAAAAGAAAGATACAAAGAAATCAAGAGAGTTTGCTGAGTTTCTGGAGAATTATCAGAGATTTAAGGAAATCAAAAAGCTGTTAGGAACCTATGTGGATAAGATCCCTCAGGTGAAAGAGCCTAAGATCAATGCAGTATATACCACCTATAACCAGTACGGGGCAAAGACGGGAAGATTTTCAAGCTCTGATACAGTAAGTAAAATCAATCTCCAGAATATCCCGTCAAAGGAGAAGAGGATCAGGAAGATTTTTAAAGCCCGTGATGGGTATAAGCTGGTGGGTGGAGACTTCTCACAGATTGAGCCCCGTGTACTGGCTTTCCTGTCAGGTGATGAGAGTATGATTAACGCCTATAAAGAGGGGAAAGATCTTTATGCTATCATGGGATCTCAGGTGTATCAGTTACCTTATGAGGACTGTAGAGAGTTTTATCCTGATGGAACTGTAAACGCTGAGGGTAAACACAGACGTACAACTATGAAGAGTGTACTCTTAGGTATCATGTATGAGCGTGGAGCTACAGCTATTGGAGAACAGTTTAATAAGAGTGCTGAGTGGGCTCAGCAGTTGATTGATAACTTTTACAAGAGCTTTCCTAAGATTAACCAGTACCGCCTTAAGATTGAAAATATGGCTGAGACTTATGGTTATGTAACTACTATCACAGGAAGAAAAAGAAGATTGCCGGATATGCAGTTAGAGGATAAAGATGATTACAGATATCAGGAGGCTCACAGACAGAGCCTTAACTCAGTAATACAGGGATCCTCAGCGGATATCATGAAACTTTCCATGATTGCTATTTACAATGATCCACGGTACAAGGCTCTGGACTGTCACATGATTATTACCGTACATGATGAGTTAATCATGGAAGTACCTGAGGATCATATTAAAGAGGGAGCTGAGCTCTTAGTAGGAACCATGAAGAGAGTAGGACATAGTCTGATTGATCTCCCTATGAGTGTGGATGCTGAGGTTAATGATTACTGGTATGGTGAGAATTTAGCTGAGAAATATGGAGTATAAGTTATGAGCAAAAAAAAAAATAGAGTGGGTATCTTGTGAGGAGGATACCCCTCTTGTAACTGGGAGCTTTCAGTATTGCTCAGACAATGTAATAGGACTTACAGAGTCCGGGAAAGAGCTGGAAGTATTTTATAACTACAGAAATGATTTGTGGTATAGCTGGGATACCAGTAAACCATGTACAGAAAATATTGTGAAATGGAGGAGTAAGTAATGAGTATGTTAGAATGGGCTAAAAATGAGGTAGCTATTGCAAGTAAAAGAGAAAGAGGAAATAAGCCTGAGGGTGAGTGGGATTATGGTTGTGCTTGCTATGACAGTGCTATGAGAGCTTTTGAGAGCCTCTTAGGTGACGGTCATAGCGGTATGAGTATTGGATTTACTAAGAATATCCTTAACCGCCTGATTGACGGAAAGCCTCTTACTCCTATTGAGGATACAGAGGAGGTATGGGGAAAGCCTCGTATTGATAGCAGAGATAAAAGTAAACAGTATCAGTGTAAGAGAATGAGTAGCTTGTTTAAGAGAGTTGCTCAGGATGGATCAGTAACTTACAGTGATATTAATAGATATTATTGTACAAGTGAGGAGAACCCTCATGTAAGCTGGCACAATGGTTTTGTAGCAAAGATTTATAATGAGATGTATCCGCTCACTCTTCCTTATATGCCTAACAGTAGACCGGATGTTATCGTATGTGATGAGCTTTTGACAGACCGGAAAAATGGAGATTATGATACCTTAGCTATTTTATACATCAAGAAAGCAGACGGGGAAAGAGTTGAGGTAAATAGGTATTTTAAGGAGAATGAGGTATCATTTACAGAGATCTCTCTTGAGGAATATAAAGGGAGACAGAGATTACAGGAGGAGCGGATCAAAAGTGAAGCTGAAAAGTAACAGATTTGCAGTAATCCCGGTCATGTGCTCTCATTGTAAAAGATATGTCTGGATGGAACCCTATAGATCTGGAGAAACATGGAATAGGTTTATAGATCGGTTTGTAAAGATCCGGCTCTGTAATGAGTGTGTTGGGAGATATGGAGTAGGAGGCACTGATGAAAAGAGTAATAATTGATATACCGGATGAGTACGCCGGAGCGGTAAGTGTAACAGCTATAGGAGTAGGTCAGGTAGGAATGAGATCAGAGGCTCATATAAAAACCACTGTAGTTGTGCTGGATGGAGAATGTACAGAGATAAAACTGGAGGCTGAGGAAAGAGATGTTTAGTACAGATAATTTACAGGCTGGAGATAGTGTGGTAGTAGTTATCAGTGATACTTTCTCAGGAATTGCAAAGTATATAGGTACAGTTATAAAGAAAACTCCCTCAGGGATGGTAGATGTTCGGTGTTGTGGTATCATTTCCAGATATAAAAGAGATGGGGAGGAGTATGGTAAGAGGGATCCGTATAGTAGGCGGCGAAAGTATTTGATAGAAGCTACAGAGGAAGAACAGAAGAAAATAGCTTTACAGAGAAAGAGATCTCAGATGGAGGCATATCTTAAAGATTATAAATATGCTGATCTCAGTTATGAAGATCTGGAAAATGTTTGTAAGATGCTGGAGGCATTAAAGGAAAAGAGCTCATAAGGGCTCTTTTTTTTATTGAGCTCATTTGTCTAAAAAACCTTTTTTTTTGGTTACTACTGAAAAACTTAGGAGGTAGTAATCAAATGGGTAAAAAGAAAGGTATGGAACCAGTACATACAGTATCAGACTTAAGACAGATGCAGAGTCTTTCTTTAGAGTCAAAGATTCGTATGAGTACATACAGGATAAATGAGTGGTATAATCATTGGGGAGGAGATGTGTATGTATCTTTCTCAGGAGGTAAAGATAGTACAGTATTGTTAGATCTGGTAAGAAAGGTTTTAGGTGACTGGGTTCCGGCGGTGTATATTGATACAGGTCTTGAGTACAAGAGTGTCAGAGATCACGCTATGAGTGTTGATAACTTAACTGTATTGCACCCTATGGAATGGGATAAGAGTACAAGAAAGTGGGTAAGGACAAATTTTAAGAAAGTGATTTTAGAACATGGATATCCTGTAGTAAGTAAGGAGATTTCAAAGGTAGTAGCAGAAGCTCGGAAAGGTATCCGTCAGGGTGAGGGTAAATATCAAAACAGTATTCAGAAGTTAAACGGGGAGTTTAAGGATAAGGACGGAAACCGCAGTAAATATAATTGTCCTAAATGGAAGTTTTTATTAGATGCTCCTTTTGAGGTATCAAACAAGTGTTGTAACATAATGAAAAAGAACCCGGCTCATTTATATGAGAGGGAAACAGGTAGACATGCTTTTATAGGAACTCTGGCAGATGAGAGTGCTCTTAGATTAAATACATGGTTATATCAGGGATGTAACGCTTTTAATAATGAGCACCCGGTTAGTAATCCTTTATCTTTTTGGACTGATGATGATATTTTAGCTTATATTGTTGTGAATGATTTGAAATATGCTGATGTGTATGGGAATATTGTTGGAAAGTGTGGGGAGCTTACTTTTACAACTTCTCAGGTAAAGAAGATAGTGGAAAGAGCTCCTCAAACGTGGAGGGAGAGAGTCTCTCTATCGACAACAGGATTAGATCGGACAGGCTGTGTATTTTGTGGGTTTGGTGCTCATCTGGATCCAGAGCCTAACAGATATCAGAAGTTAAAAGAGATAGAGCCTAAAAAGTATGAGTATTGTTTTAAGTCCTGTAGTGAGGGAGGATTAGGTTTTAATGATGTAATGGATTATATGGGAGTGAAGTATAAATAAATTGAGAGGAGGATCCTGAGAGATCCTCCTTTCTTTTGTCTAAATTTTATCTCAGATCTGGTTATTACTCAGTGAATATAAAAAGGAGGATACAGGATCATGGGATTATCAAGTTTAATTAAGGTAGCTCAGGGAAAGAACGCCGCTAACGTATCCTTTGAGGATGCTTTTCTTAAAGGGTATGAGGCGGCTGTAGTTAAGTATGAGGAAGAACATAAACAGCCTATCCCGGCTGATTATTTCCGTCCCTCTTCTATGTATGGATGTGAGAGGATGCTTTATTTTATGAGGACAGGAGAGGAACAGGATAAGGAGGAGCATGATATAAACCTTATGGAGATTTGTCACTCCGGGACAGATAGACATTTACGGATCCAGCACCTTGTAGAGTCTATGGAGGGAGTAAAAACTCTGGATCTGGAGGAGATGGTAAAAGAGGCTCAGGAAAAAGGAGTAAACACAGACTTTGTAGGGTGGAATGAAGATCATACAGAGGCAAGATGTAAAAATGATGAGCTGAGTATCTGGTTCCAGCCGGACGGAGTTTTAAATTTCATGGGTAAAGATGTGATCTTAGAGATTAAGACAGAAAGCACTTATCAGCACTCTAAGAGATATGAGCCTAAGATGGATCACAAGTATCAGGCTACTTGTTATGGTCTGGGGTTAGGAATTGATTACATACTTTTCTTTTATGAGGATCGTAATTTCTGTAGTAAAAAGCCTTACCTCTGGAAGATCACAGATGAGATGAAAGATGAGGTAATAAGAAAGATACACCGTGTAAACTCTTATTTGCACCGTAGAGAGGCTCCTCCGGCTGATAAGGATAAATGTACTTATTGCAGATATAAAGAGGCGTGTAAGCGGCTTGAGAATGCTCAGAGAGAAAGAGAGATAGCTGATACATATATTCCTCCTGTAGGTGAGGAGGGGTGGTTTAATGGCTGAGAGAAAGAAGAATATGGGAAAGGTCTTTGAGAAAGAGTTTAAGGATAGCGTCCCGGCTGATTGCTTTCTTGAAAGATACAAAGATGATACCAGCGGTTTTTATGGAGTAAGTAATCCGGCAGACTTCCGGTTATATAAATTTCCTGTACTGATTCTCTTAGAGCTTAAGACACACAAAGGTAAGAGCCTCCCTCTGGCAAAAATCAGAGAGAGTCAGCTAAAGGGAATGATAAAGGCTGTAAATTATTTGGGAGTCTATGGGGGATATATGGTAAACTTCCGGGATCTGGAGGAGACATATTTTCTCTCTGTAGGATATGTGGAGAATTTTGTAAAAGCCGGGGAAAGAAAGAGTATCCCGGTAGAGTTCTTTAGAGATCATGGTATCAGGATCCCGTCAGAGAAGAAAAGAACTTTGTACAGATATGATCTGAGCTCATGGCTTAAGAGATATGAGATGAGCGTTGAGGTGAGTATGAGATGATGGACAAGAAAAATAGATGTGAGGGATATTGTGGAGTAACTTGTGTAAACGGTAGTTGTCCTCAGGCTTTAGCAGATCAGTACCCGGAGTATGGATATGAGCCCTGTACTTGTGAGGAGTGTGGATATTACAAAGGCTGTGAGGATTGTTATTTTCAAGGTAATGAGTTGTATTGTGTAAAGAAGAATGGAAAATACAAGGAGGATACAGATGGGAGTGTTAATGGATTTTAACCAGATAGGAAAGCACTGTGAAGTAAAGGCAGATAGTACCCTCAATAACATGAAGAAAGAGGAGCTGATCCAGTATATAAGAACCTTAGAGCATAATTACAATGTGTCTGTAGATTTTAACATCCAACAAGTGAAAAACTTTCAGATGATGGAGGACAGGATTGTAAAAGAAATTGAACAGGAAAAGCTAAGATACTTTTTAACCCTTGCAAATACTGGAGATAAATCTCTGGATATTGCTTATGAGAATGTCGGTAACGCTTTGGACAGTGCAATAGATATTGTGAGAAAAGGAGGAAATAGAAATGTTTAAAAAGTTTAAGGAACGTAGAGCCTTGAAGAAAGCTATATGTATAGAGATTTTGGAAACGCTCTGTACAATTTGTTTATATATCTACCATGAGGGACATTATTGTAGAAATCCTTATGGTGAATATTGCAGATCTCATGCTGATAGATTAAAGAGTTTTAGTAAAATTCTTATGGAGGGTGAGGGTAATGGCAAGTAGTGAGAAGCTCAAAAAGCTGATTGAAGAAGTCCGGGAGGAAAGTTCTGTAGCTGTACAGTTCAGTGAGAAGCTTACAAAAGAATACAGTGAGGATCTTGATAACGCTATTAAGGAGCTGGAGGTTATCATGGACAGCATTGGAGAGAGCTCTATAGAGGATATTCCAGACACACAGCTTGAGTATTACTGTGTTAAGATCCCGGCTCTCATGTATAGAGCTGGAGTGAAGCTGGAAGAGTTTGGACTCATGGCAGATATAAGCTCCAGTCAGAAAAGACAGGAATACAATGAGGCAATGTTAAAGGTATCTGGGACAGTACAGGAGAGAAAGGCAAAAGTAGAACAGCTCACAGAGGATAAGGCTCTTGTAGAGGTCATTTATAAGAGAACCTATAACAGTCTGAGAGGAAAGCTGGATATGGCTGAGAAGATGTACAGCGGATTAAAGAAAGCCTTATCTAAGAGAGTCTCAGAGAGTGATCTGGATAGGTTCAGTAAAGACAGTTATGTGAGGAGAAATGAGGAGGATTAAGATGAGCGAAAAGAGATATGAGGTATTAGATGAGTGTAATCATGTGATTGCTACAGGGATGGATCTTAGAACAGCTTTGCTGTTAATGAAAGCCTTTTGTGAGGAGTATTACATGGAAACAGTTAAGTTGACTTTAAAAGAATTGGATAGATGTGATACGGATAAGGAGGCTACACAGGAATGATAGTAGATATTCTGGGAACTGAGTATACAGTAACAAGAAATACCTCAGCTATTGAGGGGATGGGTGCTGATGGAATTTGTCAGGCATACAATAGAAAAATCATTTATAGAGATCTTAAGGATTTTTTGGAAGATATAGACTCAGTATCAGCAAAGAAGTTAAGAAGAGATGAGGTAATAAGACATGAGGTTATTCATGCTTTCTTTGCTGAGTCTGGTTTATCAAAATATGGAGATGATGAGGTACTTGTAGACTGGATAGCTAAGCAGATGCCTAAGATCAATGAGGCAGTAAATAAGATCTTAAAATCTGAGGAGGATTAGATAAATGTCAAGTGGTGGAAAATTAAGAAAAATGGTATCAAGATACAAAGAGGCTCAGGTGGTTGAGGATATAATCCGTGAGGAAATGGAGCACTCAAAAGAGAAAAAGAAATCTGAGGAGTATGAGGATATTCTTGTACATGGTTATTATATTTATGAGTGCCGGGAGTGTGGGGCTGTTTATAAAATGTGGCTTGAAAAGGGCTTAGAGGATACAGTACAGGATAGGAAGTATCCAGAAAAACACAAGCCTGTACCTTTTGGGATCAGATGTAAATGTGGTAGCTTTGACTGTTTTCATATTTTATGGGGATTTGAAGCTACTGAGGAGTATGATCTCCTCAAAAAGGGAGAGAGTTACTTTAAGAATGATCCTAAAGAGGAGTGTGGAGTTCCTGTATTGCAAAAGGCGTATCCTGATAGACACGCCTTTATACGTGAGTATGTAGGAAAGTAGGGAGAGCTATGGATTTTATGGATAAAACTAACGCTTTCCTTGAGAAGCTGGAAGAGTCCGGGATCAGTATATCTAATCAGGACGGGGAAACGGCTGTAATCTGTGAGGATTGTGTAGCAGTAATAAGTAAATCAGGAGATAAGGTAGCAGTTGACTTTGTAAATCAGATAGAGCGGCTGGGCTATAAAGTAGGATTTACTCAGAAAGATGTGGAGGATTTTATGATCCTTGAGGAGCTTATAGGAGGTGCTGATAATGTCTGAGATTGATGATCTGGTAGCAAGTGTAAATAAGAAGTATAAAACAAACATTGTGAGAAAAGCCTCTGAGCTCAAGAGTGTGGAGTTTATCCCGTATACTTCCCCTAAAATGAATTATCTCACAAGAGGAGGAGTCCCGGTAGGGAGAATGATAGAGCTTGTAGGACTCCCTCAGAGCGGTAAAACTACTACAGCTCTGGACATTATCTCTAATTTCCAGAAAAAGTATCCTGATAAATACTGTGTGTATTTGGATGCCGAGAATACCATAGATAAAGAATGGGGGGAGGATCTGGGAGTAGATTGGAGTAAGGTTATCCTGATCCAGCCGGAGAGTGAATATGGAGAGGAGCTCTTGGATATGCTCTTAGATTATATCAAGTCTGGTAAGGTAGGCTTAGCAGTCTTAGACAGTGCTCCTTTTATCGTACCTAAGGCAGTACAGGAGAAAGGGCTGGATGAGAAAAGCTATGGAGGTAACAGTGCTCTTATGAAAGCCTTTTGTGATAAGGCTGTACCTCTTTGTAAGAAAGCTGAGTGTACTTTCCTGATGATTAACCAGCTCAGGGAGAATATTGGAAATATGTACAAGCCTTATAAAATCCCTTGTGGTACAGCAATAGCTCACGCTTGCTCACAGATCTTGTGGTTTACAAAGGGATCCTTACTTGATGAGAAAGGTGATGAGAAAAGTAGTACATATTCGGATCCGGTAGGAAATGTGGTAAATGTCCGGGTAGAAAAGAACAAGGTTACAAAGAATGACAGGAGACTGGACAGCTACACTCTCAATTATTTCAGGGGAGTGGATGATGGTACAGATACTATTGATCTGGGAATAAAGCTGGGAGTTATTGAACAGTCTAACTCATGGTTTAAGGTTCCTGTTAGTGATGGCTCAGAGAAGAAGTTACAGGGCAGAGCCGGAGTAATCAATTACTTTTACAATGATCTGGATGAGTTTGAGTGGTTAAAGGCTAAGGTAAATGAAAGAGCAATGGAGTAATAACTGGAGGAGCTGAGAGGCTCCTCTTTTGTTTGAGTAAAAAGATATTATCAAAAACATATATAAAAAAGCATTGACATATTATTAAAAAGGTGTATAATATCTAACATAAGGAACAGGAAATACAAAAGCCCGGAGGTAAGTAAGATGATTATTAAGAGATTAAGAAATGCAAAGTTTGGTACAAATAAACTCCATGTAGTAGTTACAGGTTGGGCTCTATATGAAGAGGGTAAGGGTTACATAGCTTACAGCTCCGACAGAGATAAATATGGTATCTTAGCTCCTTATATTCCTTGTGGAGGGAAAAGAGCTTTACAGGCTATCTTAAATGCCGGAGGATTTACCAGTTTTGAGGGTATGGAATATGTAAAGGAGTTGGGAGCCTGAGGGCTCCCGGAAAGGTGGAAGATATGGCAATTAAAGATTTAGAGTTTGAAAAGATTCAGAATTATGATCCTTATAATGACAGAGCAAAGAGTAATGGGATGGTTACAGAGTGGGTAGCTCGGAATGGTTGGGGTAATGCGGTAGCCTTTGGGTATACAAAGGCTGAGTGTGTAGCAGATGCCCGTAGATATTGTAAATATAACTAAGGAGGAAAATAAGATGAGAGTCAGTTCATTAGTGTTTATTCAGCAGTTACTTGAGGCAGAGGTAGAAAAAGAAAAGAAAGCTGTAGAGAAAGTTAAAACTCTTTTAGTAGAAAAAGAGGATGCGGCTGGAGTACAGTGGAATACACCGGATGATAAGGTAAATGATAATATCCGTTTTCTCAGATCTGCAAGAGCTACTCACAGAGAAAATCTTTCAAAGGTTGAGGCTGTGTTAGAGGACTTTATGGGAAAAGATTGGAACTAAGGGGAGGGCTTTAAATAGTATAGGTTTATGGTATAATTACCTCAAAAGTTGAGGAGGTAATTATACCATGAAAACGGGATTAGAGGAATGGTGGGACAGCTTTGCTCAGGAGACAGAGGATCTTATAAAATGTAATGAGGAGAAGAGAAAAGAGGCTGAGGAGAGATATCATAAATATTTAAAAGAACAGGAGGAAGAAAGATTGAAGAGATTAGAGGAGTTACAGAAGCGTTATAATTTTACGGTAACAGAGGAGCTTGTCCCGGCATTGGAAAGGCTGGAGGGATTGGCTGTAAATAAGTATCGTATGGATGATTATAGTTGTCAGGATTGTTTTAAAGAGGTTTGGAACTCTGTACAGCATGAGGTTGATCTGTATGAGGAGGGAGAAGAAAGCCCATTAAATAAAAACTCTTGTAGAGGAGCTAAGAACTGGCTCAACAGCTTTAAACATTTATGTTAGGAGTGAGTTATTATGAGAATAGATGAAAGAGAGGAACTGTATAAGAAAATTTATAAAGACAGTCCGGCTATAGATCCTGTAGTAAGTCTTATGAATAAAACAGACTGGGTAACAGGAGATCCTTTTGAGAAACTGGAGGCACTGAGAGAGCTTAATACAGATCTGTCAGACCTTTATCAAGTATCTATCCCGGTTATAACAGTTTGGGTAAGGGATGATAACTATGTACAGGCTACAGGGGAGATTTATCTTACTGAGCCTGATCTTGAGGGTTTCTTACATCAGTTCAGACACCATTTACAGAACATAGAGAGAAAGTATGAGAGGCGTGGACTGACCGCTGAGGGAGCCGGGAGAGAATACTGGAGAGTACCATATCAGGACTGTATTTATAGAATGTATGGAGAGGATGATAGTAGGGCGTGGGCTCGTTTTGTGATTGATGCGGCGGTAAATAGGTAGTATAATATACTCAAAATTTAAGGAGGATAAAGGTGTATGAAGTGTCCTAAATGCGGTAGTGAAAATGTGACTGTACAGGTAGTTAATGAGACAGAGCTTAAGGAGAAAAAACATGGGTTTTTATGGTGGCTTTGTGTCGGTTGGTATTGGGTTCCGTTAAAGTGGATATTCTTGTTTTTTCCGGCATTGATTGTAAAAATCTTTGCACCTAAGAAATATAAAACTGTGAACCACCAAAAGAAAATTGCAGTATGTCATGAGTGCGGTAAGAGTTGGAAAGTAAAATGATATCAGTAAAGAGGATCTCAGAAAAAGAGTTGAGATCCTCTTTTTTTTTTGTCTAAAAGTTGGGGAGATTCTGGTTACTACTCTATGAGAAAGGAGTTGAGGCAGTAAATGAGAGCTCACTGGAGTGATGGACATTTATATTCAGGAGACAGGTTAAGAAAGCTACAGGCTAAACACTATTTTCTGATAGATACAGGAGCCGGAGAAAAGGTTTTTCTAAACTTATATGATGCTGAGCGTTATTGTATGGATCACAAGCTAAATCCTGATGAGGTTATTAAGTCAGGAGATCCTGAGACATGGCTCAGAGCGGTAAAGCTGGCACAGGTAAAAGCTATAACATTAAAAGAACAGGGTGAGAGACTGAAAAAGCTCATGGATGAGGCAGACCGGGAGATTGATAGACTGGTAATTATCAGAGATAAACATGAAGAGACTCAGCTAAGAAACTTTGATAGAGAGTTTGATATTGAACAAGTAAGAAATGCAGTAGCTAAGAGATCCGGGCTGTATGCGGCTTATAAGGATACAATGGACAGACATTTTTACTTTAATCAGATTGTACTCTTAGCAAGAAAGCCATGAGGAGGTGATAGATATGAGCGTGAACGGTAGATTTAATAACACTGACTGTTTGCCAGTAACCGGAAAAGACGGAAAAAACTCAGTGGATCTTTAAGTTAGAGGATCTCAGAGAGGTAGTCCCTGAGGATGTGTATGAGGCTATAGAGGGATTTACTGAGGCGGCAAAGAATGAGTCTGTAGATGAGTTTCTGGAGAACTGGGAGAAAGAGGCAGAGGTAGCCGCTGATGGGTATTTATCACTCATTAGAACTACCAGAGAGGATCTGGAGGATGTTATCAGTAAAGGAGAGGCTGGACTTGGTAAAAAGGAGATCTTGATTAAGTTAAAGCGGATCCGTCAAAATATAAATAATAACCTGTAGGAGGGTATGAGATGAGAGCAAGAGTAATTGTTACAAAGAAATGTAACCGGAAGTGTAAGGGATGCTGTAATGAAAGACTGGGCTTAATTGATAAGGTGAGCTTTGAGGATCTTTTCAAGTATGAAGAGATTTGTATTACCGGGGGAGAGCCTATGTTAATGTCTGAGCGTGTAGTGGAGATGATCCACAGATTACGTTTACAGGGGTATACAGGTAAGATCTGGCTCTATACAGCAAGTAGTAGAAAGTTAAAAAGCTACTGGGCTTGTAAGATGCTGATTGATGCTGTGGACGGTATTACTTATACAATTCATCATGGAAAGATGGAGACTGTAAAGAGGGATCTCACTGATCTGAGGCATTTAGATACATACCTGAAAGAGTCTGATAGATCCGGTAAATCAGACAGATTATACATTGATAGCCGGGTATTTAATCAGGATTATGTGGACAGTCTGGGATATAGTTGGGATGTGATTAAGTCTCTTAAGTGGAGTATGGATGATTGTCCATTACCTGAGGGAGAGGAGCTTGTATATTATGATCTGGAGGCTGAGGGATAATGAGGTATCATAACATAACTAAGGACGATATGTTAAACGGGGACGGCTTAAGAGTTGTCCTCTGGTTAGCTGGATGTGAACATCATTGTAAAGGCTGTCAGAATCCTATTACATGGGATCCTAAGGGCGGTATAGAGTTTGATGAGGTGGCAAAGGATGAGTTATTTGAGCTGTTAGAGAAAGATTACATCTCAGGTATAACATTCTCTGGAGGAGATCCTTTAGCTCCTTACAATGCTCCTGAGGTAGGAAAGCTCATTGAGGAGATAAAAGGGAAGTATCCGGGGAAAACAATATGGATTTATACAGGGTATATGTGGGAGGAAATCTTGTGGTTATATCCTGAGATCCTGAGAAAGATTGATGTACTGGTAGATGGTGAGTATGTGGAATACCTTAGAGATACCTCTCTGAAATGGGTTGGATCAGTGAACCAGAGAGTTATTGATGTACAGGAAAGTTTAAAGAGAGTGGGGGTTGTTTTACATGGAATACATGAACAGGGCAGAACGCCGGAGAGCGAAGAGACAAGGTGAGAAAGTAAGTAAGCCGCCTGTATATAACTATACTCCCGGAACCTTAAGAAATCAGCTTGATTATGAGGCAAAGGCTGACGTAAGAGAGAAGCTCAAAAAGGTTAGAGAAGAGGCTACAGCGGATGCTATCAATACAGCTATGATGCTTTTACTTACTCTCCCCTGTAATGTGCTCATAGATAAATATTGGAAAGATGAGCCGGAAAAGGTACAGGAGTTTCTTGATACAGTTCTGGATCAGTATACACGTTGGCAGAATGGGGAGCTTGATATAAATAAACTGAGAGCGGATCTGTGGGAGATTGGTGGTATCAGACTGGAGGAAAAGACAGTGGGTTATAAGAATCAGAAAGAGCTGGATAAGATCAATGAGAAGTTAAGAGCCATAAGAGAGGACTTAGAGATCACACGGATCACAGCCGGAGGTGATAAGGTTATACAGTCTGTAGGGCTTACTGTAAAAGAAAAGGGTAACAAGGATCTCATTAAGAAATTGAAAGATCTGGGATTTGAAAAGAAAAGAAGAAAGAAAGTAGTTGAGAGAGGCACTGATACAAACTATGCCGGATACTCTTATTTACTGATTATGGAGAAAGGTTTACAGGAGGCTGAGGATGAAATTTTGTAAATTAACTCCTCCGGTTGGAGCTTGTAGAATGTGCGTTGATACATGGGAGACATTTAGCGGAAATGTGGATCAGATGCCTGATTGTAATACTTGTACATACAATACTCAAGAGTATAAAATTTTGGATTTTGTTCATACATTGTTTGGATCTTATGCGTTGGTAGAAGCTGGAGGACAAGTACAGAGAGTAAGTATTTCACGAATTAAAGATTTGAGGGAGGGTAAGGCGTGAACACAAGAAAACTGAGTAATACACAGGAAAAAAGACTTGCTAAGAATATAGGAGGGAGACAGGTGATAGGATCCGGCTCTACTCCTTTCCTGAAAGGGGATGTAATTACCTCAGATCTCTTTATAGAGGCAAAGACAAAGGCAGTAGAGAGTAAATCTATCTCAGTTAAAAAAGCGTGGTTAGAAAAGGCTCAGGAGCAAGCCTACAGCATGAGAAAGAAAGACTATGCTTTAGCTATCTCTTTTGGAGATGGGAAAGACTATTATGTGATTGAGGATAGTCTTATGGAGGATCTATATAAGAGTAGAGCGGCTCTGGAGGCTGTAATTGAGTCTCTGGGAGGCTTAGAGGATTCATTGGTAGATTTACCAGACTTGAAAGCAAGTGGTGTAAGAGCATTGATAAGGAGGAAACTGGGGCAATGAGTGTAGAATGGCTGGGGGAGGATGGTTGTGAGGTTTTTATGAGAAAGTTGGAGGTATGGTAGAGAATGGTATTTTCAAGAAATTATGTTGAAGAACTATTGTCAGAAATTTTATGTACTTTTTCTGGTATCTTTGTTGTAGGTGCAGATTTTTCATATTTTGGACATGATGTGTATTTCTGGGGAGACACTTTGTTATCAAATGAGGTACAGAAGTTTATAGCTGATAGAGTTCCTATTTATTTTTGTGTACACTTTGGTGAAATTCCGAAGAAAGCCGTAATTTTAGAAAGGGTTAAGTGTACGGTTAAGAACGGTGAATGTGTTTGTGTATGGAATTATGAGGAGGTAAAAGAAATTGGATCAAGAGATGGTAACAATGGTAGATAACAGGAACCTGAGAGCTATAGTACATGATATTACGGGAGGAGTCTTTCTTACAAAGGCTGAGTATATTCAGATCTGTAAGATCATTGATGGAGCTTGTGAGAGAAGTATCCGGGAAGAGATGGGAGGATTATAAACATGGCATTTTTACATAAAATAAGTGGTTATCTGGTAGATATAAATGAGGAGTATTTTGAGGAGGATATTGTAACAGAGCTTGAGGAGCGGCTGGATTTGAGCTCTCAACATTTACACGTTGAGACAGCAGAGGTAGAGGGCTGGGATGATGAGAACCCACTCAACTATAGAAATTGCGATCTTGCAGAGTGTGAAAAGTATTTTAAAGCAAATGTACATAAGGTAGACAATAACAGAAAAGTAAAGCCGGGGCAAATATGGAAACACTTTAAGACCTGGAAAAAAGTAAGGATATTAGCTGTATCTCAGGATACAGAGAGCGTAGGTAGTTACAGTGTAGTTTATGTGTGTACAGATGGCAAGGTCTGGCATAGACCTTTATGGATGTTCTTATCTGAGGTGGATCACAATAAATACCCTGATGCGAAACAATTATACAGATTTGAATTAGTTGAGTAAATAACTGGAGAGCTGAGGAGAAAAAAGTTTCTTTTTAGCTCTCTTTTTGTCTAAAAAATCTTATATCTCTGGTTATCACTATAAGGAGGTGTAAGGCATGGAAGAAACTAAAAACGTGTGGATCTCAGATCAAGCGGCTGAGGTTTTAGAATATCTCAAGACTACTCACTATGAGGAGAGTATAGCGGTAAAGAGTGGAGCAATATGTGAGTTATTTAATTTAAAGAAAGAGAGTCTGAGGGCTGTGGTAAATTGTCTGAGGAGTGACGGATACCCGGTCTGTAGTTCTTGCCGTGGATATTGGTACTCAGAAAAGCCGGAGGATATTGATAAGACTCTAAAACATCTGGAGGGGAGAATCTCCGGGATGCAAAGGGCTATCACAGGATTAAAAAGGATCAGATCAGGAGAATAAACAGGAGAGACAGGAGCTTATAACTTTCTGTCTCTTTATTTTTGAGGAGGATAACGTGTTTAAAGAGGGCGAATTGATAAAGTATATGATGCCTCTTGATGCTGATTACAGTTATGGAGTAATCACTGAGCTCAAGAAAGGGAGAGCTGAGGTAGTATTAAAATCTTATCCTCAAGGGCTGGTTGTTGAGGTTCCGTACAGAGTGATGGAGCATATAAGAAAGAGGTGATTAAGTTGGGAGCCGTGAGGGTAAAGACTACAAATGATAGATTGCTGGAGATTGATTACAGTGATACAGAGGCAGTAAAGAAAATAATATCAAGCTGGGGAATGGTGGAGAAACTGGCTGAGGGAGGAGATACAGTAGCCTCAGCTATATTAGTAGATCTACAGACAGCAATAGGGGTAAGTATTACAGAGTTCGGAGAAAATAAAAAGGTTGGCTTTGATGTAAGCCGGATCAACAGAGGAGTATTAACAGAGGCTCAGTTTATTTCTCTGATCTATGTGTTAGGGCTGGGGTACAGACAGGATGAGATAGCTTATGTACTGGGCTGTACAAAACAGACGGTAAATGTGCATATACAGAGAGCTCTTAAGAGGATCTGTAGATTTCTGGAAAAGGAGGACAGCAAGGGTGAGAAGAATAAGAAAAAGAGAAGAAGATCAAGCCGACAAGTGGCTAAGAGAGCACGATCCGTATTACACAAGCATGAGCCGGGGAAAGGCAAAGATGATAAAACATCCTTACCTCACTCCAGATCAGGAAGTAAGTAGGCAGGGAAAGGAGATCCCTATTACTTGTATATCTAATGTAGATCTGGATTATTTGAATGTAACAAGACAATGAGGCTGACTTTTTATGAAATACTTACACTATATTTATGAAAGCTGTTTGAAGTAATAGGAAGTAAAAAAGGAAGATTTAGGAGGTAAATTTACAATGGATATGAAAGAAAGAGAAATACAGTATTGTAACCCGGAGGAGCTGATCCCGTATGAGAAAAATCCCCGTGATAATCGTGCGGCTCTTGATGCTATAGAGCTGAGTATTGAGGAATATGGGTTTACTAATCCTATTCTGGTAAATGAGGAGAAAGTGATCCTTGCCGGACATACCAGAAGAGAGGCGGCTATCTTAGCTGGGTTGGAGAAAGTTCCGTACATAGTAGTTGACGGACTTACAGAAGCTCAGCAGAAAGCCTATAGACTGGCAGACAATAAGTTATCAGAGTTGTCTATTTGGGATGAGGATTTACTCAAGGAAGAGCTGGAGGATCTGTTAGATGAGGACTATGATATTTCTCTTACTGGTTTCTCTGATGTAGATTTGACAGATCTCTTAAAAGATGAGGAGGATCTGGAGGATATAGAGCCGGAGGAGCCGAAAGAAAAGAAAACTACTCTCCCTATGCTGAGGTTTGGATCTAACAGCGTAAGGATTACACAGGATGAGTTAATCATGCTGAGTAACAGATACAATGAGTATGTAGAGGCTGAGCCGGGAGAGGGATTTGTAACATGGCTGTTAAAGAGAGGCATATAGGAGCGTTATATATTGACGGTAAAAAGGTAGCGGATAAGTGTGAGGAGATAGTTGAGACAGTAGAGCTTGATATGGATTTTAGGGACAGAGCTCTTAACTTTCCTGAGAAGCTGATAGTTACTTTCAGTGATTTTAGGCTTAAGAGAAATGATATGCTGAGTCTTATGTATGGTATGAAGATCACAAACAATTATCTTAAATTACATGGCGGCATAATGGCAAGAGAGGTAGCCGGAAGAAAGGGTAAAAGAAAATGATAGGAAAGATCTTAGCGTATATGATCTATTTTAGTCCTTATGTGTTCTGTATCTGGTTACTTGCGGAGTATGTACTCACTCTGGTAAATATCAAAAAAGAGAAGAAGCTGGAGGAAGAGCGGCGAAAAGAAATGAACCGGGCAATATACATATTATCTTTAGAGCTCAGGAGATTAAATAATAGATTAGAGTGTAAAGCGTGTCCGGGGAAAGAAGAGAATACGGAGGAAAAATAAGAAAAATGAGGTATAGATCCGGGGAAAGGAAAAGTACCTCATTTTATATTGCATAGCCTTATGAAATTCATAGAAATGAGGATGAAGAAATCCGGGGAAAAAGAGTATTGCCGGGGAAAGAGGAAATACTGATAAATACAAGGATAAAAGAAGATATAACAAGAGAAGAAATAAAAGAAATAATGAGTAACATAGTAGTAAAGACATAAGAGGTAATAAAAGAAAGTTATATTTTTAGAGCCTTTGAGCTAAAGAGTATGAAATTAACATACATTTAAAGCAATTTTAAAGAGAACCCTCCCAAAGAACAAAAGGGAGGAGTGAGTGAGGAGAAAGGAGGTTTAAAAGCTGATGGTAGAGGAAAAAGGGCAGAATCAGGAGGCTGAGGCTCCAGTAGTGCCTAAAAAGAGCCAAAAAGAGACAGAAGCTCAGAAAACAGCGTTTGAGCTTTACTATAACATGGGAGAAAAGAGATCCTTAGAGGCTGTAGCTAACAGTTGTGGTAAAAGTACCCGTACTATAGGGGAATGGAGCCGTAAATTTCAGTGGAAAGACCGTATTTTACAGAAAGAAATTGAAGAAACAGCGGAAAAAGGCTCTACAGCTAATGCAGTATTAGACGTAAAAGCAGAGTACAGAAAGGTTATCAGAGCCCTTGTAGCGGCGTTTGTAAAGGATTTCAAGGCTGGAAAGGTCAAGATTAAGAATATACAGGACTTTGAGAGAGTGGTTAAGCTGGATCTGTTACTCTTAGGAGATCCTACAGATAGGGTAGCTCAGGAGAATAAGGAGCAAATAGAATTAACTGAGGAGGATAGAAAGGCTATTTTTGCTGTAGCTGACAGTATCAAAGAGGAGATGAAAGCCCTCAGGAGCTAATTTATTGTGCAAGATTACTTTTGAAAGGAAAAAAATCCCTATGGTTTTATAAATACCGATTGTGAAATATACACAAAAAGTTAATGCCTGTCTAAAAATGGCACTTAAGGCGGTTATTACTGAGTGTAAGTAAGCTGAGAGGCAAGGATCACACAGGAGGTAAAGGATCATGGGAAAGATTACAAAGGGCTTTAAGTATATTGGAGCCGGGATAGTGGATTTATTGGCTGGAGGAGTAAAGCTGTTTGCAAGAGCTATAGGAGCTGTTATCAAGAGTCATAGAAAGAGAAAGCTCAAAAAGGCTACAGCTTATGTAGAGAAATATGGTTATGAGCTCCAGATCAATAGCCGGGTAAGATTTAATAATACCCCTTACTATGTAATGTCCTATGAATACTTTGAGGACGTAGAAAGAAAAAGGGAGGTATCTATTAAGCTGATCGGCGTACCACAGCATAAAGAAATGATGAGGAGGATTAAAAGCAAATGACAGGAAATGAGTATCAGGCTTTAGCAATGAGAACAAATGACAGAAAGGGGACAGAGAGACTCTTATTCCTTGCAAATGCCGCAAATAAACACGGCGTAGAGGAGTTTGGTGGAGTCTTAAATGGGTGCTTAGGATTAGCTGGAGAGTCCGGGGAAGTGCTGGACATGGTTAAAAAGTGGGTATTCCATGAGAAAGATCTGGACAAGGATCACTTAAAGAAAGAGATCGGAGATGTAATGTGGTATGTAGCTATGTTATGTGAGAGCTTTGGTTTTGATCTTGATGAGATCTTGCAGATGAATGTAGATAAGCTCAAGGCAAGATACCCGGAGGGATTTGATCCTGAGAAAGCAAACCACAGAAAGCCGGGGGATGTGTAAATGTATTGTGAAAAAGAAAAAGAGTGTCCTATTTATCAGATCCACAGAGAGTTAAATGGACATTATCAGAGGCTCATAAATGAGTTGTTAGGAAAAGGCTATTATAACATGGGGATGGATGCTTACAGTTGTAATGCAGAATCTTGTGAGGATATGTTACATGAGATCAGGAGAATGAGAAAGTTGATAAGTACAGGGCGGTGGATAGTTTTGGTATCAATTATTTATACTCTTTGGTCATTTGTCAGATAGGAGGAGAAGATCATGGGATTAGCTGATGCTTTTGGAGCTGAGGACAGAGTACAGGTTAAGTTTTCTACTTTTTATGAGTTGGTAAAAGGATGTACTCAGAGAGATCAGATGCTTAACGCTATTAACTGTAATGTTCCTCATAGATACATCAGAGAGATGGTAACAGGTAAGAGTGAGGAGCCGGAGAAAAAGGAGTTGCTGATAGGAGCTCCTAAAGAAGAGAAACAGGGAGGTAAAAAGAGATGAGTAAAGACATGGTAAAAAGACCAGATCACTATTGTTTCAGTAAGTTTGAGCCTAAGGATGTAATCCGGGAGTGGGGGCTTAACTTTAATCTGGGCTCAGCGGTTAAGTACATAGCAAGAGCCGGAAGAAAGGATGATATTGTACAGGATCTCAAGAAAGCAAGAGAGTTTCTTAGCTTTGAGATTGAAGCTCTGGAGGCTGAGAGAGGAGTTACAGAAGAGGCTAAGCCTGAGGGAGAACAGGAAAAGGCTTTGAGATTCTACAGAGCTTTTAGAGGACTTGTTTCTAAGGCAAGCAATGATTACTGTATGAAGCATTTTGGTGTTAATGATGTGCTGGACGGGTATACATTAGATTTTCACATGATTGTACCGAGAGGTATAAGTATTGATGAGGTTGTAGATATGTGGTCAGAGTCATGGGAGGAAAAGGTAAATGAAAGTTGTACAAGCTGGGTTTGAGGTATTTGATCCGATTGATGGTAGTAATACATTAAAGAAGATTGAGAGAGTAGCAAGGGTGTGTTATAAGTCTGAGGATAAGATTACACCGGATAGCTACAGAAAAATGATAGGAGCTCTGGTTAATCGTAAGCATTTTGCTATGTTAGAACATGGGGAGGTAATTTTAGAGGTAGGTAATCCTATATATGAGGATCTTAGATGGGTTTTATCTGAGTTGTCGGAGAGATGCGGAGCGGTTCCTATGCTTAGACTTACCTCAGTAAGATTTTCTCATAGAAACATTGTTTCCGGGAATATGAGAGCATGGTTAGAGTTTTTTATTCTTTGTTGTAATAATGAGGTAGGAGTAAATACTGTATTATTTGATGTTTTTAATCAAATGAGATATTCTCCTATTTTTGATGCTATACAGAAACGATTAGAGGGAAATGTGACCTTATATTATACTACTGGAGGGGAAGTAAGGGAGTTATTCTATGGGGATCTTTCTTATGATGAAATGTTGGTACATTATGATCTCTCAGTTAAGTTTACAGTAGACCGGGGAGTATCACATGAGCTTGTAAGGCACAGAATAGCCTCATTTGCTCAGGAGAGTACAAGATACTGTAATTACGGGCATGAGGGAGAGATTTCAGTGATTGAGCCCTTTTATTTCAAAGAGTGCCGGGGTAAAGAGCCTTGGAAGTATAACGCATGGGTTGAGGCTTGCTGTAAGGCTGAGGATAGATATTTGTGTCTGTTAGAGTGGGGAGCAAGTCCTCAGGAGGCAAGAGCTGTATTACCTAACAGTCTTAAGACAGAGATTGTAGTAACAGCAAACCTCAGGGAGTGGAGAAACATCTTTAAGCTGAGAGCTTTAGGTGTATCAGGAAAGCCACATCCTCAGATGTTAGAGGTTATGGTTCCATTACTGGAGGAAGTAAAGAGACAGATCCCGGTAGTATTTGATGATCTTGTAACAGAATAAAAGAAAGATGAGGGGGAGGGCGGCGGCTCTCCTCTTTTTGTGAGGTAAAAGCTATGGTAAGTATTGGATTTTGTGTATTTATTGGTATCATCTCATTTATTGTAGGATCCTTTAGCGGTATCTGTATGATCTGTATGTGTGTAGTAGGAGGTAGCGGTGATGAGAGTGGGGCAGATAGTAACATTGAAGAAGAACACAAGCCGGAGGCTTAGAGTCTTAGCTATATCAGACTGGGATATAGTAACTGTAATGGATCTGGCAGATAAGACAGAAAAGGAGTTTGAGATAGGTCAGCTCCAGAGGGTGAGGAGAATAAAACAGCATGAGGGGCAATGAGGAGTATAAGGAAGTAGGTAAACGGTGCAAAGGGGCTTTATATCTTAGGAGACATAGAGTAATTAAGAAGCCGGGAAGAGGGTACAGATGTAAATATTGTGATCGTATCCTCTCAGATCTGAGGTATGAAGCAGAAAGGAAGAAAAGATGATAAATTATGAAGTAGTTATGAGAATGATAACACTGATCCTGTGGGCTCTGGGAGCTGTATGGAGCCTGTTTATGGTAATGGAGAATAACAAGTATTTCAATATTCGGAAAGATGAGGAGAAAAACACATTAGCTTGTAATCTGTTAGCGTGGATCGTGTTAATGGTACTGAGTATCATAAGAGTAGTAAAGGTTATACATTAAGGCAAAGAGGGGCTTAAAAGGCTCCTCTTTTTAGTTCGTAAGAAAGGAGGATATAAAGGTGAATGTATTAGATAGCGTATGGTTAGAACAATCAAAGAAAGATAAGATCATAAAAGAGATCATTCTAACAGCGGATTTTGAGACAGCATACTATACAGTGTGCAAATACATAACCTGTAGATCCCTCCAGCCTTTACACGCAAGTATCATTCACAATGTATCAGATAATCAAGCCTCTATGGATCTTGCTCCCCGTGGACATGGTAAATCTACTATTGGTGATGTGGATTTCTGTATCACAAAGGTACTCAGGAACCCGGATATAAGAATCATGATCGGATCAAAGACACAGACTCAGGCAAGTGCATTTTTAAAGGAGATCCGTACCCACTTTGAGCAAAATGTAAATCTGATCCGTATTTTCGGAGACTGGAAGAAAAGCCGGGACAATGTATGGAATGATAAAGAGTTTACAGTAAACCGGAGGACAGTGATTAAGAAAGAGGCTACTGTATCAGCGTTAGGAGCCTCAGGAGCCGTAGTATCTAAGCATTTCGATATAATTATAGGTGATGACTTAGTAGGCTTTGAAAACGCACGTACAGAGGCTCAGAGAAAGGTTTTAAAGGAATGGTTTTATAGTTCCCTGTATCCTACACTTGAGCCGGATGGAGAGATTCACATTCTGGGGACAAGATACAGCCCTATGGATTTGTATGAGGATCTGATTAAGAGTAAGAATTACAAAGTAAATGTACAGCAAGCTATCACAGTTAAGGACGGTCAAGAGTATTCACTCTGGGAATCTAAGTTTAGCCTTGAGAAGCTGAGGAGTATCAGAGAAGAGGCTGGACTTATTATCTTTAATATGCAGTATCAAAATAATACTGAGCTTGCAAAGGGTAAGATCTTTAAATACAAGTATTTCAAACACTTTGAGGAGTATGATATTGATTATGACCTCAACAGAGTAAGGGTTAAGGTATTAGATTCTCAGGGAGTGCCTTACTGGATCCCGGTAAGGATTTATATGGGTGCTGACTTGGCAATATCAGAGGACGAAACCAGTAATAATGACTATTTTGTATTAACGGTAATAGGCGTGGATAAAAATAAAAATGTCTATGTGCTGGATTACCTAAAGGAGAGACTTACTTTTAATGCTCAGCTTAATGCTATTCTGGACTATGGAAAGAATAAGTTTCCTATGGTGGAGAGAATAGGCGTGGAGACTGTACAGTATCAGAAATCACTTGCTCAGGAGATCAGGAGACTTAGCCTGTTACCTGTAGTCAATATTCAGACAAGTAAAGACAAGGTAACAAGAGCAATGAGAAGATCAGCATTATTTGAAAATGGTAAGGTATGGTTTAGGATCGGTATGGATGATCTTGAGGAATGTCTGTTACTATTCCCGGAAGTAGATCATGATGATTTATTTGATGGTTTAGACTTTGCCTTAACAGTAGCGGATCAGGGTAACTCAGTAAGAGTATTGAATAGAGAAGATTTTAACATTTAACAGGAGAGCCGGAGGAGGCTCTTTTTTATTGCGTGAAAAGAGGAGGATGAGAACAGTGATAACAAAAAGACCTATAGACAATGAATTTAACATTGAGAAGAAAGAGAGCCGCTTTAATGTGGCTTTGCTGGATGATCTTGTAGATTATCATTTTAGAAAGATTAAGCCCCGGTACATGAAGTATCAGAAACTCTATGAGGGTAAGGCTAAGATCTTTAAGAGAGCAAGAATGAAAGGAAAGAATAAGCCGTGTAATAAGATTGCAAATGATTTTTGCGGTCAGATTATTGATACAACAGTAGGTTATTTCTTAGGAAATCCTATCACTATCAACTACACAGAGAAAGAAAACAAGGCGGTAGGCACTCAAACGGCTGAGGCTGATGTAGGAGTAGATCTGAAAGAGCTTAAGACTACAGATACAGCGGTACAGGATGAGCTTGACGGGATTTTACAGGAGAACTACAGAGATGATCTTTTCATGGAGTGGGGTAAAGAGTGCATGATTAAGAGTATCTCTCATCTGTTAGTGTATCAGGATGAGCAAGGTAAAACAAAGATTATCCGGCTCAAGGCTGAGGATGTAATTATTGTGTATGCCAACAGCTCCACAAAACAGGCTCTTTACAAGATCCGTCTGTATGTGATTGATACAGAGGATACAGACAGAACTACACTCTATGCTGAGGTCTGGAGTGATACAAAGATGGAGCTTTTCAAGAGAACAGATGATACCTCAAACCCACGGGTACAGGGCTTTGAGTTTGTAAGAGAGGAGCCTCATATCTTTGGTAGGATCCCTATTGTTACCCTGTACAATAATGAGGAGGAGATGAGTGATCTTGAGAAGATTGAGAGCCTCATAAATGACTATGACAGGGTAATGAGTGATATTTCAGATGAGTTTGAGGCTTTCCGTAACGCTTACCTTGTAATCAAGGACATGGTAATGAATGGGGACAGTATGCAGAAGCTCAAAGAGGAGGGCATTGTAGAGATCACTGATTCTGGAGATATGAAGTTTGTAACTAAGGAGATCCAGACAGATGCTATCAATAGCCACTTAGACCGACTGGAAAAGAATATTTACAAATTTGCTCAGGTTCCTGATCTGTCAGATGAGAATTTTGCCGGAAATCTCTCAGGTATTGCTATCAGATTTAAGCTCTTTGGGCTGGAGACTAAGTGTATCACGAAAGAGAGAAAGATGGATAAGGCTATCAGGCAGTTGGTAGAGCTCTTAGCCGTACCTATCAAGGTAGTAACCGGGAAAGATGTGGAGATGAGAAACTTAAAGTTAGAGTTTAAGAGAAACATCCCGGCAAATATCACTGAGATTGTAGATACAGTAGTAAAACTGGATGGAAAGGTTGACAGTGAGACTCTTTTAGCCCTGTTACCGTTTGTAGATAACCCAAAAGAGGTACTTGAAAAGGTAAAAGCTCAGAAAAAGGAGAATATGAAAGAGTTTGATCCGTATTCTATCCAAAATGCTGAGGATGATAGCAAAGTACAGTTTCCTAACACTAATGCTCCTCAAAATAACGTAAGCGTCAAATAAAACAGTGTATAGAAAAATAACCGTCAGCCTTTTATACTAAAAGGTCAACGGTTATCGACAGAATTCTTTTACAAGAGGATTCCAAGGCAGATAATCATCCAGATATTCAGGATGTTCAAGAAAAGCACTCCCCGGCATGTCGGACAGGATATATTTTATATATTTCATCGGGGCAAGCCCATTCGCTTTCGCTGTCTCTACCAGTGTATAGATTCCTGCACTGGCTTCCGCCCCTTTCGGACTGCCGGAGAACAGCCAGTTCTTTCTGCCGATCACAAAGGGACGGATACAGTTTTCCGCAAGCGAATTACTGATGGAACAATTCCCGTCTTCCAGATAATTCCAAAAACCTTCACGGTTATTTAAGGCGTAATGAAAAGCTTTTGAAAGTTTGGATTTCGGCAGCTCTCCGATGGCACTTTTTTCTGCCCATGACCAAAAAACCTCGAGAAGCGGTTTCTCGCGGATAAGACGTTCTTTTTTCTTCTGATCAGGAGGGAGCGCCTCCAACTCTGACTCTATGTTAAAGAGTTGATTCAGACGGAGGATTGCTTCCGCAGGTTTTGATGCTTCCGAATTATGGATGTCTTTTGGGAGCGCATCCACGAAAGCCCGGCGCAGATGCGTATAGCAAAGACATCTTTTTACTCCTGAAACTGCATTGTATCCGGAGTAAGCGTCTGTGTGGATATAACCTTCATATTCCCTCAGAAACGCTTCCGGATATTTCCCGCTTCGTCCCGGCTGGTACTCGAAGTAACGGATGGGATTTACAGCATCTCTGATGCTGCAGTAAACCCACATATAGGAATCGGACGTATTTTTCCGTCCCGGTTCTTTCAGCACCTGTACATGTGTTTCATCGATATGAAGGTATCTCTGTTTCAGAAGTTCCAGCTTCAGACGGTGGACGATGTGTACAAGCCAGTCCCGATAGACAACCAGAAGCCAGTTTGACATAGTCGCTCTGCTTAAACGTAATCCCAAAGCCTCCCATTCTTTTTCCTGTCTGTACAGCGGGATGCTTAATTCAAACTTCTGGTGGATGAGCCAGGTGATGGTAGATGCAGATGCCAGAGAATGCAGGACGGGAGGATATGGCACCGGAGCCTTCTCCATATAAGGAGTTCCGTTTTTCCGGCACGACCTGCATTCATACGTTTCCCGGTAATGGTCAATCACCTTGAGTTTTGCAGGGATAAACTGTACTTCCGTGCGGACGAATTCTTCCCCTACTTTCACCATTGTACTCCCGCAGTTATCGCATATCTGTTCCCTTTCATCTATGGTATGGAGTACTTTGCTGTGAGGGAGATTTTTTACCAGTTCTTCCCGCTGACCGGTGTACTTCCTTTTACGTAGGTGCTTCTCTATCTCAACAAGCTCCGGTTCGTGTGCATCAGGATCCGCACAGGTTTCGATTTCATTAAAAAGAGACATCTGCCCCTCGATTTCGAGAGTAGATGTCTTCTCGGATTTTGTTCCATAAAGTTTACGGGTCAGGAAATCAACCTGCTCTTTCAGGAGCCGGACCTGCTGTTCCAGTTCTTTGATATGATTTTTATACTCCTGTTCCGTAGCTGACATAACCTGAAAACCCTTTCGCTTCGATAGGATTATTATACCATAGAATCGTCAGATTTCCCAGCATTTCTAAGGATTTTCAGTATTTTCAGACTTATGCGGGAGCCATTTCTGAACCGCCTTTGGCTGCTCCGGGTTCAAACCTTCCAGAAGCCAGCGCAGCTGCTGATCAGAAATCTGTTTTGCTTCTTCGCCGGTCCGCGGCCATTGGAGACGTCCGTTTTCGTACCGTTTGTATAAAAGGCAGAAACCGTCTCCCTCGTAATGGACTGCTTTGATCCGGTCAGCCCTCTTTCCACAGAACAGGAATAAGGAATTGCTGTAAGGATCCAGTTTGAAGTTGTACTGGATGATATCCAGCAAGCCATTGAGCTGCTTCCTCATATCGGTGTAGCCGCATCGGATATAGATTTTCTCCACATGGGAAAGATCTCCTAACATGACTGCACGGCTTTCAGAATGTT
>ERZ780223.737-NODE-737-length-35425-cov-4.903873_pt1 | contig 35425 bp, 31 predicted proteins | sample MGYA00511016_ERZ780223 | MGnify/ENA primary metagenome ERZ780223 (study PRJEB29588, sample SAMEA2159032) | human gut metagenome | biome: human gut; feature: human-associated habitat; material: faeces | place: Denmark | collected 2008/2010 ... | reverse complement strand
TGGGCATTCTCAAGGAGCATGGTCTTGGACTCAAAGAGATTCAGGAGACGATCGCAAAGATTGATCCGATTCCCGGTGCAAAGGAGTTTTTGGACGAGCTTCGCTCCATCACACAGGTGATCATTATCAGCGATACCTTCACACAGTTTGCAAGTCCGCTGATGAAGAAGCTGGGCTGGCCGACAATTTTCTGTAATTCTCTGGAGGTTGCTCCGGACGGAGAGATCACCGGTTTTAAGATGCGCTGCGAGAAGTCAAAGTACACAACCGTAAAGGCACTGCAGTCCATCGGATATGATACGATCGCCAGCGGTGACAGCCACAATGACCTTGGCATGATCGAGGCAAGTAAGGCCGGTTTCCTGTTTAAGAGTACCGATCAGATCAAGGCAGATCATCCGGAGCTCCCGGCATATGAGACATATGATGAGCTGCTTGCTGCGATCAAGAAAGCACTCGGATAAGGAAGTATAAAGGCTGTAGGATAAGGAGTGTGCATTGGCAGATCTGTCGGTGTACGCTTCTTTTTTTGTGACCTTTTTATGGTGTTCATAATGACGAAAATGTTGTATACTGATAGAGAATTATCAGGAGAAAGGAACTTGGCATATGAGATATGATGTGATAATAATTGGGGCTGGTCCGGGAGGCATTTTTGCAGCATATGAGCTGATGAAAAAGAAGCCGGATTTAAAGTTGGCTGTATTTGAGGAGGGCTATTCTCTCGAGAAGAGAAAATGTCCGATTGACGGCAAAAAGATCAAGAGCTGTGTAGGCTGTAAGCGCTGCTCGATCATGTGCGGTTTTGGCGGAGCCGGGGCATTTTCGGATGGAAAATATAACATTACCAACGATTTCGGCGGCACGTTGTATGAGTACATTGGCAAGGAGCAGGCAGTGGAGCTGATGCAGTATGTGGACGAGATCAATATGGAGAACGGCGGCGAGGGAACGCAGCTTTATTCCACCGCAGGAACGAAGTTCAAAAAGCTTTGTCTGCAGAACAAACTGAATCTTCTGGATGCATCGGTTCGCCATCTGGGAACGGATATCAACTACATCGTGCTTGGCAACCTGTATGAGAAGATGAAGGATCATATGGACTTTTATTTTGATACACCGGTCGAGACGATTCGGGAGATTGATGGCGGCTATCGGATCGTCTGCGAGAACAAGGAAAGCTACGACTGTGATAAATGTATCGTGTCGGTTGGGCGAAGCGGAAGCAAATGGATGGAAAAGGTCTGCGGGGAGCTTGGCATTCCAACGAAATCGAATCGTGTGGATATCGGTGTGCGTGTGGAGCTTCCGGCTGTGATTTTCTCACATCTGACAGATGAATTATATGAAAGCAAGATCGTTTACCGCACCGAGAAGTTTGAGGACCGTGTGCGCACCTTCTGTATGAATCCAAACGGTATCGTGGTCAATGAAAATACCAACGGGATCATTACGGTCAATGGTCACAGCTATGAAGGCAACGAGAAGAAAACAGACAATACGAACTTTGCGCTTCTGGTGGCAAAGCATTTTTCAGAACCGTTTAAGGACAGCAACGGCTACGGCGAGAGTATCGCGAGACTTTCCAATATGCTGGGCGGCGGTGTGATCGTGCAGCGCTTTGGTGATCTGGTCCGTGGAAGGAGAAGCACCGAGAAGCGTATTAATGAGAATCTGGTAACGCCGACACTTTCCGCAACACCGGGCGATTTAAGTCTTGTCCTGCCGAAGCGTATCATGGACGGAATCATCGAGATGATCTATGCATTGGATAAGGTTGCTCCGGGTACCGCCAATGACGACACGCTGTTATACGGTGTGGAGGTCAAGTTCTACAACATGGAGGTAGAGCTGGATCAAAACCTTGAGAGCTGTCATAGGGGACTTTATGTGATCGGTGACGGCAGCGGCGTGACACATTCTCTGTCACATGCATCGGCAAGCGGTGTGTATGTGGCAAGACACATTATCGGCGAGGAGTCAGCAGACAACATAGCGTAAGGGGAGGAATGATCATGAGTATGGTTCTTAATCTGAAAACGGCAAAACGATGTGCATTTTGCAAATACTGGTACGATCCGACGAACAGTGCGATCGAGCCGAAGAATCCACGGTCTAATACCTGGAAATTTGACGATCACTGTAAGAAAATGTGCCTGAAAAAGAATTATGAAATGAATTCGACTGCCTTCTGCAATAAGTATGAATGTAAGATCGAGCTGCAGTAAAGAAAATCTGCCGGCTGGAGAAAGGAATGTTAATTTAGTATGACATTAAAGCATATCAGGATATTTGTGTCCGTCTATCAGGAGGAGAGCATTACGCGGGCGGCGGAGAAGCTTCATATGACGCAGCCGGCGACAAGCCTTGCGATCCGCGAGATGGAGGAATATTATCACACAAAGCTTTTTGAGCGAAGCGGGCGCGGAATCCGTGTGACGTCTGCGGGAACAAGGCTTTATCCGAGTGCGGCAAGGCTTTTGTCCCTGTATGATGAGATGGATGCTGAAATGAAAAACTGGGATACCTCAGGCAGACTTCGGATCGGTTCCAGTATCAGTATCGGTTCCTGCATTCTGCCGCAGCTGATCAACCGGTTTTCCAAGAAGTATCCGGAGCTGGAGCTTTACGTTAAGGTCGACAGCTCGGATGTGATCGAGCAGAATATATTGGAGAATCATCTGGACTTTGCGCTGATCGAGGGCTCAGTGCATTCGGAGAAGCTTAAGTCCTCTGTGTTTCTGGATGATGAGCTTGTGCCGGTCTGCAGTCGTTTTCATCCGCTTGCCGGTGCCGAGGATATCGAGCTTGACAGTCTTAAGAAAGAACATTTCCTGATGCGTGAGCCAAACAGTGGTACGCGTCAGCTTGCGGATTCCAGCTTTGCGCTGAAGAACTTTCAGATCAAGCCGACCTGGGAGAGCACCAGTACCGCGGCACTGATCAATGCGGTTTCGATCGGGCTTGGGATTTCGATCCTGCCGAAACGAATGCTGGAGAAGCAGCTTCGCATGCATCAGATCGCTTCGTTCACGATCCGCGATCTGGATCTGAAGCGTCATTATTCGTTGATCTATCATGAAAATAAATTTGTTTCACCGACGATGCAGGAGTTTTTTGACATGCTTGAGGACATAAAAGGATGACAGAGAGAAACGGAGAATAACATGAAGAAATTATATTTTACGAGACATGGACAGACCTTCTGGAATGTGGAAAATAAGATCTGCGGTGCCACGGATATTGCGCTGACGCCGCTGGGACATGAGCAGGCGGTGGCTGCAGGCAAAATGATCCGAGAGGGTGGCTATGCAATTGATGAGATTCTTTATTCGCCACTGGTGCGTGCAGCAGAAACCGCCCGTCATATCAGCGAGGAAACAGGAATCCCGATGCGCGAGGAGCCGCGTTTAAAGGAGCAGAATTTCGGAAGATATGAGGGGACTGCCCGGAATGGCGAGGAATTTCGCCGGGCAAAGGCATGTTTTATCAATCATTTTGGCAGTGGGGAGTCGATGCTTCAGATGGCACAGAGGATCTACAATCTGCTGGATGAGATTAAGCATGATCCGTCGGGCAGGACTTATCTTCTGGTGGCGCATAACGGTATTGCAAGAATTGTGCAGTCCTATTTTCGGGAAATGACCAATGAGGAATTTGCGGCATTCGGAATCGACAACTGTTCCCTGCTGGAATTTGATCTTTGTACGGAAGAAGAACAGACAATATATACGATCACCCGGATCGAGGAGGCTGATTTTGGATGTGAGGGACGACCGGAGGGCTATGTTCCGATGGTGAAGGTCTATCTTAAGGATGAGCAGGGGATGGAACGGGTTCTTGAGATGGAGGACGCCATGATGTATCAGCGGAAGCTTGACGAGGGAGCAAGGGTAGTGATCGGCAGCGATAAAACGCTGCATGCGACAGAGAAAGGAAGATGAGATATGTTTTATGTGCCGGATGGAACCACACGCTGTGGTTATTATGAATGTAAAAGCTGTGGAAATCGTTTTCTTGACATTAAGATCGGACCGGTTCTTGTGTGCCCGTATTGTGGAGAAGAGCCGGATATGGAGATCGGACCGGACGAAGAAATGCCACAGATCAGTGAGGATGCAAAGCTGGTGAAGATGCTTGAGGGAGAGGAAGAGATCGAGAAGTATGATCAGCTCCTGAGTCTGGCGGTCACCGGTGGAGATTATAACTGGATATAACGCCTTCGTAAGGGGAAGGAAATCCTTGCGGCAGGGGCAGATCCGTGCTATCATGATGTGTATATGAAAGCGTTTTAAGGAAAAGAATCATTTATATGATGCAAGGGTCAAATACCTTTTGAGCCCATTATCATTTACATATGATACAGAATCGAATCGTGTCAGGAGACACAGGCAGACGATACGGAACTGAAAGGAGGAAGAATTATGGAAAATGCACAGAATCAGGATTTTTCGCTGCTTTCGCAGTCGGAAATTGATACATTGATCGAATTTATCAGCGATAAGAGAGGGGCGGTTGACAGCTCTGTTCTCAATCAGGCGAGCATTGACAAGCTGTTGGAGATGCTTCGTTTTAACGATGGCAGAGCTAAGAACGAGGAGATCCTAACGATCGGCGAGGTATCGGGGGCACTTGCAGAACTCGTAACGGTGCGTCAGGGTGAGGATGTCTGTGTGCTTGAGTGTTCGGTGGATCCGGACAATGATTTTGTCCGTCTGGAGGTGGTCAATGACCGGACGAAGGAACGGATGACGATCACACCGGAGATGTTCAATCAGGGAGACGGTGAGCTCTGGGGACACTGCATTGCGCCGCTTGTGCTTCACCGCATGGCGAGAGCGTTGAACGTCAAGTATACCTCAGAGACATATGAGACAATGTGCAGACGCTATGCCAGGTATATTTACGGCGACGAGTCGCGCAAACTTCCGTTTTTGTTTATGCCGGGCAACCGGGAGAATATCGCGAATATATTATAAAGCGCGATTTTTTGAGGAGATTGCCGGTATTTTGTAAGCTGGGATTTTCCGAAAAAATACTACTGATATTTTGTGGATTAAATTGGATGGTACTGAGCCGGAGGCGGGTTATTTCCCGTGTTCCGGCTCATTTTTTGTGCTATTTACGGACTCCTTCTTTTTGGCACGGGCGGACAAAACGCCGCCGATGCGTCCGTTTTCGCGGCTGGTTAGGGATTTCCAGCCTGAGGCTACGATCTTGTCAAAGTAGCCAAGCTCGTTTGCAATCTCCCATTTGGTCTGTTCCTCGCGGGGCAGAAGACGGACATCGTCCATTGTCTTGATTTCCGGTTTTTCTTTTTTGATCATGTGGATCACCATACCTTTCCGAATGCCTGTGAATCCGGGGGTGCGCAGGCATGAAATCGTTATCCGGGATAAATCCGGATTGTTATCATCATAAGTGTTCCCGTATGGGTTTTTAATGAAACATATTGATTTACATATGGATTCATAAATAATTTGGAATATGTTATTGCTTTTTTGCTTCGGGGAGCATATACTATGCCTAAATCAATCGATTGAAATAATGAAATGGAGGAAATCACAGATGAAAAATAAATTAATCGCATTATTGTTAACAACCGTTGTGGCAGCAGGGACGGTGCTTACCGGCTGCAGTGGACAAAATAAAGAGACTGCTTCTAAGGACGCAAAGGAGATAACGATCACAAATGTTTCGTACGATCCGACCAGAGAGTTTTATGCAGCATATGATGAGCTGTTCCAGAAGCACTGGCAGAAGGAGAAAGGACAGACCGTTAAGGTTACCGCATCTCACGGCGGCTCCGGTTCCCAGGCACGTTCCGTGATCGAGGGCAACGAGGCGGATGTTGTGACGCTGGCACTGGCACATGATATCACGGCAATAAAGGACTCCGGTCTGATCGAGGACGGCTGGATGGATGAGTTTGACAAGGACAGTTCACCGTACACCTCAACAATTGTTTTTCTGGTGCGTAAGGGCAACGATAAGGATATTCATGACTGGAACGATCTGATCAGAACCGGTGTGGACGTGATCACGCCGAATCCGAAGACCTCAGGTGGTGCATGCTGGAATTTCCTGGCAGCATGGGCGTATGCCAGAGAGCAGTTTGACAACGATGAGGAACAGATCAAGAAGTTTATGAAGAAGCTGTATCAGAATGTGCTGGTACTGGATTCCGGAGCCAGAGGAGCAACCTCTACATTTGTAGAAAAAGGTCAGGGCGATGTTCTGATCGCCTGGGAGAACGAAGCATATCTGTCGATGGAAGAGTATCCGGACGACTATGAGATCGTGACGCCAAGCATCAGTATTCTGGCGCAGCCATCCGTGGCAGTCGTGGATTCTGTGGCAAAGAAGCGCGGAACCGAGGAGGTTGCCAGGGAGTATCTGAACTATCTGTATTCCGACGATGCACAGCGTCTTGCCGGGGAGAATTATTATCGTCCATCGAATGAGAAGATCTTAAAGGAGTTTTCGGATCAGTTTAATCTGGACATGAATCTGGTAACTATTGATGATTTTGGCGGCTGGGATCAGGCATTCAAGGACTATTTTGATGATGGTGCCGTGTTCGATCAGATTTACAGTGAATAAATCATGGGAACGGGGGAACGAAAATGCAGGGAATCATAAAAAAGAAAAATCCCCATGGGGTCCGGGTAATACCGGGATTTGGTTTGACGCTTGGTGTGACATTGTCAATGCTTAGCTGTCTGGTGTTGATCCCGCTCGCTTCCATTATCTGGTCAGCCGGCAAATTAAGCCCGGCACAGTTTTTTGCGGTGGTAACTTCGAAGCAGGTAATGTCCGGTTATGCGGTCAGTCTTTCCTGCGCACTGACAGCGGCGTTGATCAATGTGGTGTTCGGAGTGATCCTCGCATGGGTGTTAGTGCGCTACGAGTTTCTGGGCAAGAGACTGCTGGACGGAATGATCGAGCTTCCCTTTGCGCTGCCGACAGCGGTAGCAGGCATCTCGCTGACAACATTATATTCCGATCAGGGATGGGTAGGAGCGTTGTTTGCCAAGGCGGGGATCAAGATTGCTTATACCCGTGCCGGAATTACGATCGCGATGATCTTTATCGGTATTCCGTTTGTTGTGCGCAGCGTGCAGCCGGTGCTTGTCAAGCTTGACCGAAGCTGCGAGGAGGCAGCACAGATGCTTGGAGCCGGTAGAACAAGAACCTTTTTCAAGGTTATACTGCCGGAGCTTTTTCCGGCGGCGTTAGCAGGCTTTGGGCTTGCTCTTGCAAGAGGGGTCGGAGAATACGGAAGTGTTGTTTTTATTGCGGGAAATATTCCGTATAAGACACAGATCGCACCGCTTCTTATTATGTCGAAGTTAGAGCAGTATAAGTATAATGATGCGACGGCAATTGCTGTGGTACTTTTGATCCTTTCGTTTGTGATCATGCTGCTGATCAATTCTGTTCAGGTGTATATGCAGCGCTTTCAGGGGGGAGCAGAGAATGGCGGGTGAAAAAGGTGGTCGAAGCCTATGATAAGGACAGCCACAGTGCCGTGAAATGGGGACTGATCGGGACAGCCGTTTTATTTATGGCGGTGATGATGGTTCTGCCTTTGATCCTTGTGGTAACAAGTGCGTTAAAGGATGGCTGGAATGCCTATCTTCAGGCGGTGCTTGACGAGTACACGATCAAGGCGCTGCGCCTGACCGTGCTTGCGACCGTGTCAGCCGTGGTGGTCAATACGATCTTTGGCATCTTTGCTTCCCTTCTGATTTCGAAATATTATTTCCGTGGCAGACAGGTGCTTGCGACACTGATTGATATTCCGTTTTCCATCTCACCGGTCATCGCCGGTCTGGTGTTCAGCCTGACCTTCGGCAATCTGGGATGGATGGGAGGATTTTTGCAGGCGCATGATATCAAGATTGTATTTGCGGTGCCGGGTGTCATTCTGGCAACGATATTTGTAACCTTTCCGTTTGTATTCCGGGAGGTGCTTCCGGTCTTACAGAGTCAGGGGACAGACGAGGAGGAAGCGGCGGCACTGATGGGTGCCGGTAAATGGAGAATCTTTTCAAGGATCACATTTCCTCATATGAAATGGGCGCTGTTATACGGCATCGTTCTGTGTACGGCAAGAGCAATGGGAGAGTTTGGCGCAGTTTCCGTAATTTCCGGTCATCTGCGTGGCGTTACGAATACTCTGCCGCTGCATGTGGAGATTCTTTACAATGAGTTTAATACAACGGCGGCATTTGCAGTATCTTCGCTTCTTGTGATCATGGCGGTCGTGATCCTTGTGATCCGCACCCTGATCGTGGAGATAAGCGGTAAAAATGCATCCGAAGCAGTGTAAGAGGGCTGTCGGAGAAAGGGAAAAGGGATAAATTATGTATGTAGAAATGAAAGATATCAATAAAACCTTTGACGGCTTTCATGCGTCAAGAGATGTGTCCTTCGGCATAGAAAAAGGTCATCTGGCGGCTCTGCTCGGTCCGAGTGGCAGTGGTAAGACAACGATTCTCCGCATGATCGCCGGACTGGACCGTCCGGATGACGGAGATATTCTGGTAGAGGGGAAACGGATCAATGAGATTCCGGGAAGCCGGCGGGGGATCGGCTTCGTATTTCAGAATTATGCGCTGTTTCGTTATATGACCGTGGAGAAGAATATTGCGTTTGGACTGGAGATCCAGAAAAAGAGCAAAAAGGAGATCAAAGAGCGGGTGGATGAGCTTTTGGAGCTGACCTCGATGAAGGATCTTGGAAAAAGATATCCGCACCAGCTGTCCGGTGGTCAACGACAGAGAGTTGCCTTTGCAAGAGCGCTGGCACCGAACCCGCATCTGCTTCTGTTGGATGAGCCGTTTGCGGCGATCGATGCAAAGGTGCGGCGGGAGCTTAGAAACTGGCTGAAGGAAATGATCGGTCAGGTCGGTGTGACGAGCATATTTGTGACGCATGATCAGGAGGAAGCGATGGAGGTGGCAGACACGATCATTGTCACTAACGAGGGTAGAGTCGAGCAGATCGGCACACCGGAGGAGATCTGTCTGCATCCGGCAACGGCGTTTGTGGATGAATTTATAGATTCTGCACGCTATGAGGCGTTGATGGCGGCAAAGTAGGACTTGAAGAAATGGCAAAAATCCTGTACAGTATAGAGTGAGATTCTAAAAGAAAAATGATGACTGCAATCCGAAGCATGCAGTATTTTAGAAAGGAAAGGACATAGTCATGAGAGAATTATCACTTTATAATACATTATCGAAGAAGGTGGAGCCGTTCCACTCGATCGAAGAGGGCAAGGTGAAGATGTACACTTGTGGACCGACCGTATATCATTTCGCCCACATCGGTAATCTCCGCAGCTATATGATGGAGGATGTTCTGGAGAAGTATCTGGGATATGCGGGATATGATGTGAAGCGTTGTATGAACATTACGGATGTCGGACATCTGACGAGCGATGCAGATACCGGAGAGGATAAGATGCTTGCCGGTGCAAAGCGTGAGCACAAGTCCGTTATGGAGATTGCAGAGTTCTACCGCAAGGCATTTTTCGCAGATTGCGAGAAGTTAAATATCAAGATTCCGGAGATTGTAGAGCCTGCAACCAACTGTATTCCGGAATTTATCCATATGATCGAGGTGCTGCTGGAGAAGGAATATGCATATGTCGCAGGCGGCAATGTTTATTTCGATACCAGTAAGCTTAAAGAGTACTATGTTCTTTCCGGTCAGAATGAGGAGAATCTTCAGGTTGGCGTGCGTGATGACGTTGAGGAGGATGAGAACAAGCGCAATAAGACAGACTTTGTTCTCTGGTTTACCAAGTCTAAGTTCGAGGATCAGGAGCTGAAATGGGACAGTCCATGGGGTGTTGGCTATCCGGGCTGGCATATTGAGTGCTCCTGCATCAGCATGAAGCATTTGGGCGAATATCTGGATATTCACTGCGGTGGAGTGGACAATATCTTTCCACATCACACCAATGAGATCGCGCAGAGTGAGTCTTATCTGGGACACAAGTGGTGTAACTACTGGTTCCATGTACAGCATCTGAATGACAAGTCCGGCAAGATGAGTAAGTCCAAGGGCGAGTTTTTGACGGTTTCTCTTCTGGAGGAGAAGGGTTACAACCCTCTGGTATACCGTTTCTTCTGTCTTCAGTCACATTACCGCAAGCCTCTTTTGTTCACATACGATGTGTTAGATAATTCCAAGGTGGCATATGAGAAGCTTCGCAAGCGTGTGGCAGCACTGTCGAAGGATGGTGAGCCGGATCTGACGGCAGCAGCATCTTATCAGGATGCATTTGCAGAGGCAATGGGAAGCGATATCAATACCTCTCAGGCACTGACGGTATTGTATGATGTTTTAAAGGCAGATATCAGCGATGCAACGAAGCGTTATCTGGTTGAGGATTTCGATAAGGTATTCTCTCTTGATCTGACCGTAGAGGAGGAAGAGAATCAGGCGGACGATGCACTTGCAGCATTTGTTGAGGAGAAGATCGCCGAGCGTCAGGCAGCCAGAAAGGAAAAGGATTTTGCAAAGGCGGATGCGATTCGTCAGGAGCTTCTGGACAAGGGGATTGCGATCAAGGATACCCGTGAGGGAACCGTATGGAGCCTGGTGTAAATAGAACAAGGGTCATTCCCTATGATTAATAAAACGGAGATTTCTTCCGGGCGAAAGCCCGGGAGAAATCTCCGTTTTTTGATTACTGTATTAGGAAGGTGTTATCACTTTGCCTTTTTGCGCGCCGCACGCATGACAATCACCTTAATCGTTTTCTTTTTGCCGTTCGGAAGCCGGATCGTAATCTTTGTTGTTCCCTTTTTCTTTGCTTTAACTTTTCCCTTCTTGTTGACGGATGCGATCCGTTTGTTTTTGCTCTGAAAGGTCAGCCTCCGGTATGAACCGGAAGGGGTTACGATGATCGGCAGCTTTTTAGAACGTCCCTTTTTGATCCGGATGGTTTTCTTCTTCAGTTTCACCGTTACTGTTCCGCTTTTGGCACTCGTCTGTGTGTCAGAGACGGATGGATCAGACGGAGCGGATGAAGAAGAAGGTGATGTTGAAGCGGAACCGGACGGAGCTGCCGACGATGAAGCGGCCGGGGCAGGTGATACTGCCGGGGTACGTGATATTGCCGGGGTGTGTGATGCTGCCGGATCGTGGGAGGAAACGGCGGAAGGCACCGGCGCAGCCGAACCGGTCTGAGCAGGAGTGACTGATGGTGAAGCAGAGGATGGAGCCTCTGTGTTTTTCCAATTATCCACGGCATCATATTCCGTTCCGGAGATCTTGTTTCCCAGTGCTTTCAAACAGACATTATTCATATTGTAGGTTTTGTGTCCGATCGTGCAGGATGTATTGTCCATCCATTTTCCGTCTGTGTACAGAAAGCTCTGTCCTGTGCTGCTGTGATATGTGGCAAGAGTAGAGGAATCGTTGGATCCCTCGATCGGAACATAGACCTGATTACCGTTTCCCGCATAATAGGTCATGACCAGTGAGAAGCTCTCGCCGGTGGCAATCGCAGCAGGAGTGGTCAGAGAAACCGTATGGTAACCGGCATGCTTTGCTGTCCCGGAAGTGGTACACTGCGAGATCAGTGTGCCGCTTGTCGGGCGGGTGCCGGTGATATGGCGGTATACCTGAATCTGATACGGCTGATCATTGGTATAGGTGTAGAAACCGGCGGCACCGATGCTGCAGGCATTGTCGGTATCATTCGTGAATATATTTGCAAAGGAAATGTCTGAGGAATCATAAAACATATTGCCCCAGCCAATGCCGTCATACTGGAAATTCGTATCATAACGGTCTGCCGGTTCTGCCTCGAAGGTACATGCCTCGCACAGAGAAGTATCATAGTAGGATACCCAGTAATAGCCATTGGTGCTGTACTTGTAATTCTCGCCGTAGCTTCCGGCGATCAGCCATGCTCCCTTGCCCGGAGCCTCACGGGAGTACTGATTAAAGCTGTCATCCCATCCGATGATCGTGACGCAGTGGTTGGCGTCATCTGCGGTACGTTTGTGCTCGTAGGCAGAGGTGACGGTGTCATCATGGCACATATTGGAGCTGTCAAAATAAAGAGAGATATCAACGGAACCATGCTCCATGACAGCTTTCTTGATGCCGGCAATATCATCGGTATCATAGAAATTTACTTCCTTCAGATGAAGCTCGGACTGCGTACGAAATGTGTCCGGTTTTTGGGACATATCGCTGACCATCTGCTTTAATTCCTGTGAGCTTCCTGCGGAAAACGGAGCGGCACTTTCGGATACCACACCCCACCAGTTCGCTAATATGAAGCTGGCAATATAAGCGTTACCGCCGAGATTATAATAGCTGTCCGGATCTGAGGAGTCGGTCAGACAGTCGCCGTAAAGACTGTCCGTAATATCGGACAGAGGATCATAAGCATACCAGACCAGATGGCTCTCGGAAAAGTCTGCAGTATTCAGGGAGACGAGCGCTTGACGGATGCTGTCGGATTCCAGTGCCTTGATAGCTGCAAAGGACCAGCAGCTTCCGGTGACGCCCTGATTCCGGATCGGTGTGACAAGATCGTACTCGCGGGAGTCATAGCTTGACGGGAGTGCGGCAGCCCTTCGGCGGGAACCGGTTTTGGAGGAGTGTGTCTCGATAGAAACCTCTTCGCCGTCTTCGTCAATGTATCGGGAGTGGATCAGCCCGCCGGTGCCTTTGGTATCAATGCGGCGGATGATCGACAGTGTGGAGGTATCCGATGCCTGTGTGTAAGGAACGCAGTTAAAGCCGGATACGGTAAGGGCGACGGTCATAAGGACCGCGGTAATGGTATGTTTTTTCAAAAAGAGCCCCCTTTCTGTAAAATATGATATTCCAAGTGATGTTATGGATTGCTCCATTGCCGGGCAATTTCCACAATCTCTATATTATACATTTTACCATAGAAACATGAAAAAAAGATGTCGGAATCACATTTTGTCGAAAGAAACATGAAAATGACAAGCGATGCCGTCTGTTCAGAACCGTCTCCTGCCGCTATAATGAAAGAAACAGTTTGAATCTCCTGTTAAAGAAAATACCGTAAATTATTTTTTGTGACAGGCGGGTGAAGCTGGTTATTTCATCGAGGAAAAGGGAGGAAAGAATGAGGATGGATATGAAGGCACAACTGGAAAATTACAATGTGTTATTTGTTCTGATGGGAATCTGTGCATTTGCGGTTCTGATGAAGGCAGTAAGCTACGGAATGTTTCATAAGCTGCTATGGGATTCCAATCAGATGGGGACAACGAGAAACCGTTGGATGAAAGCAATGATGTCAAAGTTTGAAGCGTATTATAAGCTGCATATCAGTGTACATAATGTGGAGAATTTTGTGGACCGTTACCTGTATCATTACCGGTTTTTGGGGCTTTCCCTGCAGACCTGGGAAAACACCGGCTACTATTTTTCGGGTCTGCTTCTGGCGGGAACGGGGCTTTCCTGTTTTCTGGCGGGATATTATGGGATGACGGCAGAATGGTTCTGGGTGACGGGGCTTGTGAGTCTCCTGCTTTTGTGCGTGCAGGGAGCATCGGAGCTGTTTTTTGATACCCACAAATGTCTGCGGGTGTTCCGGATCCAGTTGATCGATTACATGGAAAATACAATGAGGGCGCGTCTGGAAAACGAATATTTCAATCAGGAGGCAACGAAGCAGTATCGCAGGGAATATTTTGAGGGTACGCAGGATGCTGCCGCCACCGCTGCAGCTCTGGAGGAAGGAAACGGCGAGGGGGCTGCGGCAAAGCTTTCCGCACTCAATCAGTTAAAGGAGCTTTTGGAAACCTTCCGGGAGGAAATGAAGCTTGACCGGGATATCGCCGGAAAACAGAATGCATTATCCGAACAGACAGCGGCGGAAAAGGCGCGGCTGTTTGAGGAGATATTAGAAGAATATATGTAGAATGAAAATGGAGGATGGACATGGAAAAGGGATATATGATATCGGATGCATCAAAAATGCTGGAGGTGGAAAATCACGTTCTGCGGTACTGGGAGGAGGAACTGGAACTGCCGATCCCGCGCAATGAACTCGGACATCGCTTTTACAGGGATTCGGAGATCAAACTGTTACGGACTGTGAAGGATTTAAAGGAGCAGGGTTTTCAGCTTAAGGCGATCAAAAAGCTTCTGCCGGATCTGGAACGGGTGGAGAATATGGATCCGCAGATGCTGTATCAGCTTCGGGAGGAGCTGAATGGGGAGGTGCTTCGGGAGGCAATGGAGCATGCCAGAGGATCCGTCACCTCGATCGAACATGCCAGGGACCGTTATGAGAAGCGGCAGAAAACATGGCAGGAGAAAAGCTATGAACTGGAGCAGAGCCGGGAGAAGGAGCCGGTGCAGAGCCGTTATGGACAGACGCAGGCGGCTTCATTAGAGCGTCTTCGCCAGTTTGAGACAATGCTTCGCCAGATGATCCGATCCTCGGTCGAGGAGGTCGGCAGGGAGTCCGAACAGCGGATCTGTGAGGAGGTTTCCGTGCGGATGCAGAAGGAGATGAATTATCTTCTGATGCAGAAGGAGGAATTGCAGGAAAAACAGATTCATCTTTTGAAGGAAATTTTACAGCAGGTCAAGGGGGAACAGGAAGAAAACGTTTCCGGCGGACAGATGCAGCCTGAAAACGGGGATGCTTCAATGGCGGCGAAGGAGATTGCAGCCGCACAGGAAAATACGGGGGATGTGACGCAGTTTTGCCACAGGGAGCGGCGAAAAGAACGAAAAAAGGCGAAGAGGAAAAAATTATTTGCGAAGTAAGTGCCGTAGTGGTATAATGAGCCACAGAAAAACAAGAGAAAACCAAGAAAGGTGAGAACAATGGGGAATTTTACATTTGAAAAATGCGGTGAGATCGAGGGTCTTTATCTGATCCAGCCAAAGGTATTTGGTGATAACCGCGGATACTTCATGGAGACATATAATTACAATGCATTTAAGGAAGCTGGTCTTGATATGGTATTTGTACAGGACAATCAGTCCAGCTCAACAAAGGGCGTGCTTCGTGGTCTTCACTATCAGAAGAACCATACACAGGGCAAGCTGGTCCGTGTGCTCAGCGGTGAGGTTTTTGATGTGGCAGTGGATATCCGTCGCGGCTCCAAGACATACGGCAAGTGGTTCGGTGTGACACTGACCGCAGAGAAGAAGAACATGTTCTATATTCCGGAAGGCTTTGCTCACGGCTTCTATGTATTGTCTGATACAGCAGAGTTTGCATATAAGTGTACAGACTTTTATGATCCTTCTTCCGAGGCAGGCATTATGTGGAATGATGAGACGATCGGTGTAGAGTGGCCGATTCCGGAGGGAGTCGTTCCGAATATTTCCGAGAAGGATGGAAAGCATCCGGTATTTTCAGAGGATATCGCATTAGATTACTGATCCCTCGGACGATGTTTTTCGGATATGGAATGATGCATATGATTGCATCCGTATCGCAACATAATTTTATAGCTTGTATCATCAGGGTCTTCGGCTGCAGCCGGAGACCTTTTTGTCCTTTTTCAAGACATTACCCTTGAAATGCTCCCTGCCAAAATGGTATAATTTTTATAATTATGCTTGGTATGCAAGTAAGCTACGGGAGGCAGCATGAAAGAGAAGATCGATCAGTATGCAAAGGGAATATTTGAATATCATATGCCGGAGGTGATTATGACGCCTTCTGCACTTTCTGTGTCTGTGGATGCCGGTGAGATCGCGCAGGGAAGCTTCCGGGTTTCCAATAGTGCGGGACGCAGCATGAAGGGGATCGTCTGCACGGATTGTGGAAGTATGATACTGGAAAAGGAAGCATTTCAGGGGACGGACAATGAAATCTCTTTCGCCTTCCGGGGAACCTGTTGTGAGCCGGGAGATGTGATCCACGGAAGGATCCGCATCCTTTCGGACTGCGGCGTGGCGGAGCTTGCATTTACCGTGAACGTTGCCGTACCTGCATGTGATACCTCTGCGGGGCGTATCCGCGATCTGAATCAGTTTACAGAGCTGGTGCGCAGCCATTATGTGGAGGCACTCCGCCTTTTTCAGAGTCCGTCCTTTGCAAGGATCTTTCTGCAGAATAAGGAGACATATCTGGAGCGCTACCACGGTCTCATGAAAGGCAACGACAAAAGCATGGCATTAGAGGAGTTTCTGATCGCTGCTCATAAGAAAACACCGGTACAGCTTACGGTGGAGAAGAGGGAGCTGCAGTACCCGAACTGCGAGAAAGTATTTGCGGACAAGCTTGTACTTCGCAGGGACACCTGGGGTTACGGTGAATATGAGGTAAAGTCGGATGCGGCATTTGTGCGTTTTGACCGTTCCTGTGTCCGTACGACAGACTTTGCCGGGGACGTCTATGAGCTGCCGTTTGTGATCAATCCGGATTGCATGTCGATCGGACACAATTTTGCGCGCATCACGATCAGCAGTGCCCGACAGACGCTGGAGATCAGGGTGATCGCACGCCGGTACTGCATGTCGGACGAGGAGCGCAGAGAGAAGATTACGCAGCAGAAGGCGGTCAGCAGCCTGTATCAAAGCTTTGTCTATTATCAGGCAGGAAAATTATCCGAAAAGGATTATGCCACATCCGTCGAAAAGAATGTCGGCAGCCTTGCTCAGTCTGAGCAGGATCAGCCGGAGCATGACAGAGATAAATACGGCTGGCTTGCCAGAGTGTTTCGGATCCATCTGGCACTTCTTAACGGCATGGAGGAAATCTTTCATCTGGAAATGTCCCAGTTAGAGGGAAATCTTATAGAAATCCGAAATCAGGAGCCGCTCTTATACTGTTCTTATTATTATCTGATGTATCTGTGGAAGCCGGAGGCAGCACAGAGAGCAGGGGCGCTGGAACAGATCCGGGAATGCTATCGGACGCAGTCCCATCATTGGTTGATCCTGTGGTTTTTATTGCAGATGGATGAACGGTATCAGATTTCCGTGAAGCGGCAGGAGGCGGTGTTAGAGCAGATAGAGGAAGGCTGCCACAGTCCGCTGATGTATCTGGAGCTGTGCCGTCTTTATAACAGTACGCCGGAGCTAGTGCTGGAGTTGTCCGATGCCAGGGCGCAGGTATTTCACTGGGGACTTGCAAACCGTATGCTGGAGGAAGAATTAAAGTTCCGCTATGCCTATCTGATCAGCCGGACGAGAGATTTCTCCGGGGTCATGCTGCAGGATATGTACCGGATGTATGAGGAGCAGCCATCGGATGATCTGCTGACGATGATCTGCCAGCTTCTGATGCGGGAGCGCAGAGCATCTGCGGAGAATGTCAAATGGTACCTTCTGGGAATCGAACACAACTTAAAGATCACCGATCTTTATGAAAATTATATTTATGCACTTCAGGAGACGCCGGATATGGTGCTTCCGAACCGCATATTGCTTTATTTTTCTTATAATAATCAACTGAATGCGACTAAGAAGGCGATGCTTTATGCCTATGTGATCCGCCATAAGGACCGCGATAAGTCGACCTACGATCACTATTGCGATACGATGAAAAAGTTTGCCAGAGAGCAGCTTTTGCAGGGAAGGCTCAATGATCATCTGGCGGTGATCTATGAGGAATTTATCGGCGAGGAGGATGTGGATGAGCAGCTTGCTGCTGCATTACCGGCAATTCTTTTTGCCAGAGAGATCCGCTGTGATGATCCGCATATCGCAGGCGTCGTTGTACGTCATCGCCAGCTTCAGCAGGAGGAGACGGCTGCCTTTGTCAATGGCAGAGCGATGATTGCGGTGTTTACGGCACAGCCGCAGATATTCCTGACGGATCGGCTTGGAAGGCGTTATTCCTCCTCGATCGGTTATACGGTACACCGCATGGTGCATCTGGATCATTTGATCGTAAAATGCCTTCCGTATGTCGGAGATAATGTGCGTGTGCTCCTGCATCTGTACGAAAAAGCGGTCAGTGAAAACCGCACCGGAGAGGATATTGCCGGAATGCGCAGACGGATCCTTGGGATTGCGGGGCTGGAACCGGAATGGAAGAAATCCCTGTTTGCCATACAAATGCAATATTATTTTGATAATTTTCAGGGGGAGCTTCTGGACCGGGAACTGGAGCATATGGACTGGGAACAGGTTCTGTCGAGAGACCGTGGCAAATTTATCGAGTATTGTGCGGTGCGTCATAAGTATGAAAAAGGCATGGAAGGTCTTATGATGTTTGGCTGGGAAGGTATGGATCCGAGACGTGTGCTCAAGATCGCCGGTCATGCCTTTGTCGGTGCCGGTGAGGATGTCACACTCACGAAGCTTGCGTGGTACATTTTTCGTGCCGGAGAATTTGACAAGCCGGTCTTGATGTATCTGTGCGATCATTACAGCGGGACGATTCCGGAGATGGTGCGGATCTGGAATGCCTGCCGGGAGTTCGGGATTGATATCCAGATATTGTCAGAGAGACTTCTGGCACAGATCCTATTTACGGATCAGATGGTTCCGGAGGCGTATCAGGTATTCTTTTCCTATGAGGAGAACGGTTTTAACAGGAAGCTGATCCGTGCTTTTTTGAAGAGAGCGGCATATCGCTATCTGGTGCAAGGAGAAACGCTGCCGGAGGAGATTTTCGCTTCCTTCTACCAACATGTGCAGGTCGAGGAGAACCGGCCGTGTCTGCTGGCAGTGCTGAAGCATTTGTCGGATCATGGCATGCTTGCCGGCTCGGAGGCTGTGTTTGTGGATTACAATCTGCATCAGCTCTACGAAAAGAATATTATTCTTCCTTATTTTCAGAAGTTTAAGGATAAGCTTGTCCTGCCGGATACCCTGCTAAAGGAGCAGTATGTAGAATATACGGCAGATCCGGCGCATGAGGTGAAAATCCGGTACACCTATATTGTGGACGGACAGCATCAGCCGACGGTGACGGAGGTGATGCCGGATGTGTTTGAAGGAATCCGTGTCCGCGGCTTTATCCTGTTTCAGGATGAAACAGTAGAGTATCAGGTGCTGGAGATTGATGAGGCCGGCAACGAGAAATGCACGGAGCCTGTCTGCTTAAATTATGTGGATCAGATGGGAGAAGAGGAAGGCATCAATGGTTACCGTATGTTAAACAATATGCTTTCCAGACAGAATACCGGAGATGAGGAACTGTTGGATCTGATGCAGGAGTATGCAGAGAAACGGGCGATCGTAAAGCTATTGATGAAACCGGATGATGGAGGCAGAGGAATAAATGACCGAAGATAGAAAATTACTGGTAGGAGTTGATCTGAGTAATGATTTCACACAGTTGTCCTGCTATCGACGGGATATTGACAAGGTGATACCGGCAGGGCGTCTGGTTGGAAGAGAGAGAGAATATGAATGCCCAACCGTTTTATCCTGGCAGCCGGTCAAGAAGGAGTGGCTGTTTGGAACAGAGGCACTGATGGCGGCAGAACGCGAAGAGGTGTACCTTTTTCGGGACATGTTAAAACAGATCTCCGAGAAGAACAAGGTCACGGCAGGAGATATGGAGCTTGAACCGGTCGATGCACTGGTGCGTTTTTTTGTCAAGCTGTTAAGCTGCCTGAAGGAATATTTTCCGAGTGAGACGATCCGTAAGCTGGTCATCTCAGTGTCCGATAAAACGGACAATCTGGTGAATGCGCTCAAGGGGGCATTGAACAGGATCGGGATCGGCGAGGAACGCTATGTGATTCAGCTGCACCAGCAGAGTTATATGTATTATGCACTCAGCCAGAAGAAAGAGCTGTGGCTCAATGATGTGGCGTTGTTTGAGTTTGGCAGGGACGGTCTGTTTTATTCGCAGATCCATATTGACCGCAGAAATATTCCGTATATTGTCGGCGTCAAAAAGATCGATCTCAGCCAGAATCTGAACTGGGATATGATGGAGCATGACAGCAGCTTCAAGATGGAATATGCGTTTGTCAATCTTGCCAACACACAGATGCATAAGCAGATGATCTCCACGATCTATGTGACCGGGGAGGGTTTTCAGGGAGAATGGGCCAATACCGCATTAAGCCAGTTGTGTACCGGCAGACGTGTTTTTCGTGGTGGAAATCTGTTTACAAAGGGTGCCTGCATTGCGGCGAGGGAGTTTGCCGGGGAAGGTGTGATGAGCGATTTTCTGTTTCTGGATCAGGAGATGATCCACACCGGCATTTCCCTGCGGGTCTATAAGGATGCCAAAATGCAGGAACTGCCTCTGGTCAGAGCAGGAGTTCCGTGGAAGGATGTAGATGTCAGTGTGGATTTTATTACGGATGACGAGGAGGAGCTGCAGCTGACGATACAGAATGTGCTTCGAAGAGAGACAACGGTACATCTGTTATCGCTGGAGGGCTTTGACGAGCGTCCAAATAAAATGACGCGTTTTACGCTGAGGCTTCGATTTGCCGATGCTTCTCACTGCATTGTGACGTTGAAGGATAATGGCTTTGGAGAGTATTGTCCGTCCAGCAATCGTATCTGGGAACGTTATCTCAGTCTGTGATTGGAGGAATTTCATGGGAAAGTTAATATTATGCAGCAGTGTCATTGCGAAGAATCCCTACTGTTTTCCGATGACGAAGACGAAGGTGTATTCCATCGAGGAGGTCTGCTATTACATTAGAAATAATATTTATATGATGCAGGAGGAGGTCTTTGACCGGGGGTTTGCGGACTGGATCCGAGGGGAGCTTGGCATGGAGGAGACCGCCGATAAGCTTGACCGTATGCGGGAGGATCACAATAATCTCAAGGATATTGTTGTTACGCTGTGCTGCAGCTGCGATTATTATACGGAGAGTGAGATCAATGAGTTGATCGTCATTATGGATCAGACACAGAATGTGCCGATGAGGGGAAGACAGAAGATCAAGGCGGACACCTATTTGAAAAGCGGCAGTCTCGAGCGGGCAAGACAGGAGTATGAGCGTATCCTGAAAAGCCCGGATATGTTAAATGCGCAGTCCGGGGAGTATGCAGATCTGTATTACCGGCTGGGAACAGCGGCGGCAGGCATGGGAGAATACCGCCAGGCGGCGCAGGCATTCCAGAAATCCTACGAATATGTCAATGATCAGAAGGCACTGGAATCCTGTCTTTACTGCCTCAAGCTTTCGGGGCGGACTGAAGAATATCAGAAACGCATTCAGGAGCTTGGGGTGACAAGAGAACAGCAGACCTTCATGGAGGCACAGTATGAGGAGGCACTCAGACAGAGTGTGGACAGCAGAGAGTGCCGTGTGGTGCGAAGGATACGGCGGATGAAGGAACAGGGCGATGAAGCTTATCGGAAGCAGGCAGCTGAGCTGGTATTTCAGTGGAAAGACGAGTACCGAAAAAGCATGCTTTCATAGGTAGAAAGAGGGGTTATCACAGATGGCATTTTGGCATCGGAAAAAGAAAAAGCAAAGCAGCCTCCGGGCGGAGGAGAATGCACAGGAGCAGAACCTTTCGCAGGAAGTGGCAGAAGAGATGAATGGAGAAGAGAAACGTCTTTCTGAGAAAGAGCTTGCGGCAGAGCATGTGGTTCCAAAGGGGAAAGCGGAGCAGAAGCGCTTCGTACAGGCCTGTCTCGAGTCGATCCGGGAATGTGAGCGGCAGACAGAGATTGCCCGTGCAGAATACGGGCAGGTGACGGAATACCTGACGGACATTCAGAAGATTGACCGGATTGCAGGTGAAGAAAGAGAAAAACTGCTCGAGCTTTGCAAACGGATCCAGCGTCTGCTGCAGGAGAGAAATCAATATAAGAACCGGACACTCACGATCACAGAGCGTCAGATGCGGCGGTTTGACCGGTATCAGGACGAGCTGATCGATGAGATCAAGAAAATGTATGAGAATGAGATGTACCAGAAGGCGATCGACAGTGATATGAAGCATCTTGAGGCAGAAAAGGCATATATTAAGGAGAATCAGAGAGAGATTGCCGGGAGACAGGACTTTTTAAAAAAGCTTGCCAAGGGCATATCCGGTCTGATCGGCTCGCTGATCGTGCTGTTTATATTGCTGTACTTTAATCTGGACAGCAACATGACCTATCCGTATATTGGGACACTGGCACTTGCGGCGGTATCTGCGGTTGTGATCTTTACTGAGTCTAACAAGAACCGGTACGAGATCACATTGTCCGAGAAAAAATATAACAAGGCAGTGGAGCTGTTGAACAGGACGAAGATCAAGTATGTCAACAATGTCAGTGTGCTTGATTATAACCGTGAAAAGTTTGGTGTGAAAAATGCTGCTGATTTTGAAGAACTCTGGGGGGAATACTGTAAGGCGAAGGAATACGAGCGGAGGTTCCGGGAAAACACCGAGCAGCTTTCTAAGAGTAATGATGCATTGCAGCAGCAGCTTGACCGCCATGAGGTTTCCGACACCGAGGTATGGCTGGTGCAGACCTACGCAATCTTAGATGACCGCGAGATGGTGGAAATCCGTCATGACCTGAATCAGAGACGGCAGAAGCTGCGTGAGCAGATCCGTTATAACACCGAAGTCAAAGAGGATTATGAAAAGCAGATCCGTGAAGTGGCTGGAAGCAGTGAAAACGGTTCGGAAATCATTAAAGAAGTGCTTGACAAATAAAAAAACATATGATAATATGATTTTTGTTGTGCAGTAAATGTGCTGAAATACAGCCGATGTACAACGGAGAATATAACAACAAAGCAGAGAAATCCACTCTCACCTTAGCACAGAGCGTGACTCGGGTTAAATAATGACATCAATCTCAGGTTTGGGATTTGTGATAGGATCAGTGGATAGAGCTTTGCTTATCCACTTTTTTTATGGAGGTGCAGAATCATTAGTAGGACAGCAGTAAATGAGCAGATCAGAGACAGAGAGATTCGTCTGATCGGCGAGGACGGGGAACAGTTGGGAATCATGTCAGCACGAGATGCCATGAAGCTTGCGAGAGAAGCAGATCTTGACTTGGTAAAGATTGCACCGAACGCAAAGCCGCCGGTATGTAAGATCGTGGATTACGGTAAGTACCGTTATGAGCAGGCACGTCGTGAGAAAGAGGCAAAGAAAAAGCAGAGAACAATGGAAGTCAAGGAAATCCGTTTGTCTCCGAACATCGATGTCAACGATCTGAACACAAAGGCAAATCAGGCGAGAAAGTTCCTGAGTAAGGGCGACCGTGTTAAAGTATCGCTTCGTTTCCGTGGTCGTGAGCTCGCACATATCAATTACAGCAAGCAGATTCTGGACAGCTTCTATGAGAAGCTTGAGGACATTTCCGTTGTTGACAAGCCTGCCAAGATGGAAGGTCGTACCATGGTAATGTTCTTATCAGAGAAGAGACAGTAAAGATTGGCTGACCGTTTACCGGTGAGCAAGGCTTTCAAGATGGTGTTTTGTCGCAGACAGATACACCGGTTTATAAATATTATGCAAATAAGGAGGAAACTATCATGCCAAAAATGAAAACAAAGCGCGCAGCTGCAAAGCGTTTCAAAACTACAGGAACAGGAAAGCTTATGAAGATGAAAGCTTACAAGAGTCACATCCTGAATAAGAAGTCAACAAAGAGAAAGAGAAACCTGAGAAAAGCTGTAGAGGTAGATGCAACAAACGCTAAGATGATGAAGCGCATTTTACCATATTCTAAATAATAAAAGGAGGAAAGACAAATGGCACGTATTAAAGGCGGATTAAATGCAAAGAAGAAACACAATAGAGTTTTAAAGCTTGCAAAGGGATATAGAGGAGCAAGATCTAAGCAGTATAGAGTGGCTAAGCAGTCTGTTATGAGAGCCCTGACTTCTTCCTTCGCAGGTAGAAAAGAGAGAAAGAGACAGTTCAGACGTCTTTGGATCGCTCGTATCAACGCAGCAGCAAGACTTAACGGTCTTTCATACAGCAAGTTCATGTATGGTCTGAAGCTCGCTGAGATTGATATCAACAGAAAGATGCTTTCTGAGATGGCTATCTCTGATCCGGAGGGATTCGCTTCTCTCGTTGAGGTTGCTAAGAGCAAACTTGCATAATTCCATACGAATATAAATCAAGGAGAGTCCTTCGGGGCTCTTTTTCTTCTGGTATCGGAAAGGACAAAAGATGGTATTTAGTTCGGCGATATTTTTATTTGCGTTTCTGCCGTTGACATTTATCGGCAGTTTACTGATCCGGCAGCGGTGGGCGCAGAACGCATTTCTGACATTGGCAAGTCTGATCTTTTATGCATTTGGCGAGCCGGTGTATGTATTTCTGATGATCGCATCGGCAGGCGTCAATTATGGCTTTGGCAGAGGCATTGCGGCGGTTCGCGGTAAGAGGATGAAAAGACTGCTCCTTGTGCTTGCAGTAATCTGTGATCTGGCTGTTCTCGGTGTATTCAAATATGCGGGCTTTGCGGTTACGAATGTTAATGCTTTGTTTGGAATTGCACTTCCGGTTCCGGCGATCAGGCTGCCGGTTGGGATTTCCTTTTTTACATTTCAGGCAATGTCCTATGTGATCGATGTGTACCGAAATCGGGACATGTGTCAGAAGGACTTCATGAAGGTGCTTCTCTACATTTCATTCTTCCCGCAGTTGATCGCCGGTCCGATCGTCCGGTGGAATGAGATCGAGGAGCAGATCGATCACCGTTGTCTGAACGAGACAGAGATTGCGGATGGCATCTGCCGTTTTGTAAAAGGTTTATTTAAGAAGCTGATCTTTGCAAATGGACTGGGAAAGGTGGCAGATCATGTATTTGCCCTGAATATCGGACAGTACGGGATGGCGGTTGCCTGGCTGGGGGCTGTGTGTTATGCGCTTCAGATATTTTATGATTTCAGTGGATATTCCGATATGGCAATCGGTATGGCATCCATGTTTGGATTTCATTTTCAGGAGAATTTTAAGCATCCGTACAGTGCGGACAGCATTCATGAATTCTGGCGCCGCTGGCATATCTCCCTGTCTTCCTGGTTTAAGGAATATGTATATATTCCGCTCGGGGGCAACCGAAAGGGAAAGCTTCGCACAGAATGCAACAAGCTGCTTGTTTTTCTTCTGACAGGAATATGGCATGGTGCAAATTGGACCTTTGTGATCTGGGGAATGATCCACGGTATTATGAACGTACTGGAGGATACGGTTCTGCCGATCCGTAAGTGCCGGTTTAAGTGGATCGGGAATCTGTACACATGGATCATTGCGATCACGGCATTTGTTATGTTTCGGGCAGACACGGCGGCGTATGGCTGGAGGATGATCCGGACGATGTTTACCGGCTTGCGGTTTGATCTGGTGTCCCGCAGCTTTCTGATGGAGCAGCTTGATGGATATACGGTGGTGCTGATCGCCGGCGGAATCCTGTTTTCCTATCCGGTGACGGCAAAGCTTTTGAAATGTACCGGAAGCTTGCGGGACAGAGATGCGGCAGTATGGGAGGTGCTTAAGTATCTCGGTGTACTGGTGCTTTTGTTTTTGTGCTTCTGCAGTCTTGCCGGAGCGGCTTACAACCCGTTTATTTATTTCCGGTTCTAAAAAGAGAAGCTGATCTGCAGAAAGCGAAGAGCCGGATACATTGTTTCGCTGCACTTTTTGTTTTGAGCAGAGGAAAGGATGGCTTGATGAAGAAGAAACTTTTTATCATAATATTTATGGGACTGCTTCTTGTTCCATTTGTGGGAATGCGCTTCTACAAGGCGGATCTGAGCATAGAGAAGAAGCATGACGAAGCACTGCCGCAGCCGGTGACGGACGGAAAGGTGAATCTGCAGTTTTTTCAGGAGTTGACCGATTATATGGCGGATCATTTTGCGTTCCGGCAGGAACTTATCACGGCAGATGCCGGGGTGAAGGCGGATCTGTTTCAAAGCTCGGCAAATGAAAAGGTGATCGTCGGCAAGGATGGATGGCTGTTTTTTGAGGAGACATTAGACGATTATATGAAACGGAACTGTCTGAATAAACGGCAGATCCACAATTGTGCCAGAGTCCTGAAGCTGATTGAACAGGGCGTTGAGGTCTGTGATGCTGATTTTGTATTTGTGGCAGCACCGAATAAGAACACGCTTTACGGAGAATATATGCCGGACCGGTATGTCCCATTAAACGGACAGGGTAATCTGAATGCTCTGATCACTTCAATGAAGGAGCAGGGGGTTCATTATGTCGATCTGCGCGGAGTCCTTTCTAAGCAGAAGGAGCAGGTGTACCATAAATTGGACACACATTGGAATAATCTCGGAGCCTCCATTGCCTGTGAGAATATTCTGGATGCCCTTGGAAAGAAGCATACCTCCTATGAGAAGGAGGCGTATACCAGAAAGAAAAGTTTTGCCGGAGATCTTCAGGGGATGTTGTTTCCGAAGAGCAGCAAAAAGGACTGGAACGTGATCTATTCGAAAAAGCAGGATTACTGCTATACCAATAAGGTGGTGTCCACGGAGCAGATGGAGATTAGAACGGAGAATAAATCTGTGGACTCATCTGCCGGAGGAAAGAAAACAAAGCACCGGAACATTTTAATGTACCGGGATTCCTTTGGCAATGCGCTTGTCCCGTTTGTGGCACAGGAGTATAAGAAGGGATTTTTCACCAAGGAGGTGCCGTATGATCTGAGCCTGTTGTCACAGAGTAAGGCGGATGATGTGGTGATCGAGCTGGCGCAGCGGCAGATCCCGACATTACTGGAGGGAGTGCCGTATATGATGGCACCGGGCGTTTCCTTTGATAAGGATGTGGAAGAGATCAAAGGAACGACTGCCACAATGGAAACGGAGAAGCAGGACGGGGTGCTCCGGGTCAGCGGTCAGACGGATCCCCGTTTTACGGATGACGATTCGCCGGTTTATATCAGCTTCTATGGGGAAAAGAACCTTCTGATGTTTGAGGCATTTCCGTCAGTCTATGATCCGATGGACGAAAAAGCAGACCGTTCCTACAGCTACGGTGCGTATATTGACATCTCCTCCATGCCGTCAGATGACTATCGGCTGGAAATTATCACAAAAAAAGACAGAAACTACAACACAACTGGATTTCTGGGGGAATATGTGATAAAATGAACGTGATGCTGTAGGCATTGATCTGTAAAAGAGGCAATCGTATGAGATCATGTGCTTTGCAGATATTGTGCCAGCGGTCCGAAATCTGAGGACTGAGAAAGGATGTAGGATTAGTATGAAAAGAAATAAACGAGCACTTACAAGTCTGTTGGCATGTATTCTGGCAGTCAACATGACGGCGCCGGCATCGGATATTGCCGGTCAGGCAGGAATGGAAACAGTATATGTCAGTGCTGCCAGCCGTTCAACAACGACGACACAGACGCAGAAGACAACGACTTCCGGGAAGAAGACAAAGAAATCCCAGAAGAAGATCCGGCAGCAGAAGAAAAAGGCGAAGAAATATATTGGAAAGAAGCTGACCAGTCTTGTAAAAGCCATCGGAAAGTACAAGAAGCTTTCCAAAGCAGCAAGCTGCTATTATGAGAATGAATATGATGGTATTGCCAAATATGATGGTTTCGTCGTCTACTGTCACACCGAGAACAGAAAGACATGGATCGTAGATAGTGTAGAATAGGCGGAAGAAGCATGAATAAGAACAGATTTTGGACGGGAACCGTCCTGACATTGACGGCAATCCTGCTTTTGACCGGAGGTGCAGTGCGGACCGGTGAGGCAGCCGTAAAGGAACATGAGGCAAATGTCCATGCAGGCATTTCCTTTTATGATGATTCCAGAGGTGTTTTTCGAGTCGACAGCCCGGAGAACACTCCGGAGACAGTAAAGTCTGTGAATTCGCCGGAGTTGGCGGATGCAGCTTTGTCGGAAAGTCCTGCAGCGGCATCCACGGCGAAGCCGGCAGAGAGCAAGCCGCCCACAGTAAAGCCATCGCCGACGGTCAAACCGACAGTAACGCCGGTGCCGGGCAGGCTTGTGCACAGGAAACATACGACGAATTATGTTTTTCGCGGTGGAAAGAAGCTGAAGCATTCTTTTATTACCATACGGAAGAAGACATATTATTTCGATAAAAGCGGAGATATGCATAAGGGCTGGCTGAAATTAGCTGGTCAGTATTATTATCTTGACCGTGCAAGTGGTGTGATGGTACATCAGGGCAAGGTGGACGGTATCCGTATCCGGAAGGATCATGCGGTCGAAAGCAGGCTGAATGTACGAAAGATCGACACGATGCGCACGGCGGCAAGGCTCGCAGCAAAGATCACAAAGCCGTCGGATACAATGGAGCAAAAGAAAATGAAATGTTATCGGTACATCATGAAATGTGATTACCGACGATATCGTTTTCTGGAGCCGATCTATAAGAAAAAGGGCTGGGAATGTACCTTTGCCAATGATATTTTCAAGCATCATGCAGGCTGCTGCGTGTCTGAATCCTCGGCACTGGCATTTCTGTTTCATGAGATCGGTTACCGGAATGTATATGTCTGCCACGACACCAGTCATGCGTGGGTGGAATTAAACGGCAGGGTATATGACAATCTGTTTTCCAAGGCGAAGGATTTCTGGAAGTATTATGACTGTACGTATGAAAGCTTTGGACTTAACCCGGTGGACAAACGTAAGATCTAAGGAGCTCTGATGAGCTCATATTAAGGGGCTTTGAAGCTCTGTCAAGTGATGATAAAGCATATAATTTTATAGATAATGAGAAGAAAGGATGTAAGATAATGGCAAAAGAACTGGAGAAAAACTACAATCCTGCGGACATTGAGAAAAGAACCTATGACAAATGGCAGGAGAAAAAATATTTTCATGCGGAGGTAGATCGCAGCAAGAAACCATTTACGATCGTTATGCCGCCGCCAAATATCACAGGACAGCTCCACATGGGACATGCACTGGATAACACACTTCAGGATATTCTGATCCGTTTCAAGAGAATGCAGGGCTATGAGGCACTCTGGGTTCCGGGAACAGACCATGCTTCCATTGCGACAGAGGCTAAGGTAGTAGAGAAGCTGCGTGAGCAGGGCATTTCCAAGGATGATATCGGTAGAGAGAAGTTCTTAGAGCATGTGTGGGACTGGAAGAAGCAGTACGGCGGACGTATTGTAGAACAGCTTAAGAAAATCGGTTCTTCCTGTGACTGGGATCGAGAGCGCTTCACCATGGATGAGGGATGTTCCAAGGCAGTGAAGGAGGTTTTTGTCAATCTCTACAATAAAGGTCTGATCTATCGTGGAAAGCGTATCATCAACTGGTGTCCGCATTGTCTGACATCCCTTTCCGATGCAGAGGTAGAGTATGAGGATCAGGCAGGAAGCTTCTGGCACCTGCGCTATAAGACCACGGACGGCACCGGCTATATTGATCTGGCAACGACTCGTCCGGAGACATTACTTGGTGATACCGCGGTTGCAGTTAATCCAAACGATGAGCGTTATAAGGACATGGTTGGCAAGATGCTTGATCTGCCGATCGTACACCGTCAGATTCCGATCATTGCCGATGATTATGTAGATATGGAATTTGGTACCGGTGTTGTAAAGATCACACCGGCACATGACCCGAACGATTTTGAGGTAGGAAAGCGTCATGATCTGGAGGTTATCAATGTACTGACAGACGATGCGAAGATTGTAGAGGATTATCCGAAGTATGCCGGTATGGATCGTTATGAGGCGCGTAAGGCGATCGTTAAGGATCTGGAAGCAGAGGGAGCACTTCTAAAGATAGAGCCGCATGAGCATAATGTAGGTACCTGTTACCGTTGTCATACAACTGTTGAGCCGAGAGTATCCCTGCAGTGGTTTGTGAAGATGGAAGATCTGGCAAAGCCTGCTATCGAGGCAGTGAAGAACGGAGATACGAAGTTTGTACCACCTCATTTTGACAAGACCTATTATCACTGGCTTGAGAACATCCGTGACTGGTGTATCTCCCGTCAGCTCTGGTGGGGACATCAGATTCCGGCATTTTACTGTGATGACTGTGGCGAGATGGTTGTTACCAAGGAAAGCAGCTGCAATTGTCCGAAGTGTGGCAAGCCGATGCGTCAGGATCCCGATACACTTGATACCTGGTTTTCATCCGCCCTCTGGCCGTTCAGCACACTTGGCTGGCCGGACAACACCGAGGAGATGGATTATTTCTATCCGACAAGCACACTTGTTACCGGATATGACATTATCTTCTTCTGGGTTATCCGTATGATGTTCTCAGGACTGGAGCACACCGGAAAGGTTCCGTTTGATACGGTACTGATCCACGGACTCGTTCGTGATTCACAGGGACGTAAGATGAGTAAGTCCCTCGGCAATGGTATTGACCCGCTGGAGGTTATTGATAAATACGGTGCAGACGCACTTCGATTCACCCTTGTTACAGGTAATGCGCCGGGTAACGACATGCGTTTCTACTGGGAGCGTGTAGAGGCAAGCCGTAACTTTGCCAATAAGGTATGGAATGCATCCCGTTTCATTATGATGCATCTGGGTGATAATATGATCACAGAGCCTGCTTATGAGGAACTCAAGGAGGCAGATAAGTGGATCCTTTCCAAGGTAAATACTCTGGCGAAGGAAGTTACCGAGAACATGGAGAAATACGAACTCGGTGTTGCGGTTCAGAAGATCAACGACTTTATCTGGACAGAGTTCTGTGACTGGTATATTGAGATCGTTAAGCCAAGACTTTTTGCGAAGGAAGAGGATCCGGCATCTGCAAATGCAGCATTCTGGACACTTCGTACCGTGCTGATCGATTCTCTGAAGCTGCTTCATCCGTATATGCCGTTTATCACAGAGGAAATCTTCTGCACGATCCAGTCAGAGGAGGAGTCTATTATGATCTCTTCATGGCCGGAGTATAAGGAGGAGTGGAACAATCCTGCAGCAGAGACAATGGCAGAGCACATCAAGAACGTGATCCGCGGTATCCGTAACATCCGTACCGAGATGAACGTTGCCAATGCCCGCAAGGCACAGGTATATATCGTGGCAGATGATGAGGAAATCTGTAAGGTACTCGAGGAAAGTCGAGATGCTTATGAGCATATGATCTATGCATCTGAGCTGTTTGTACAGATGGATAAGACAGGCGTAGAAGACAATGCTGTTTCCGTTGTTATTCCGAAGGCAACCATTTATATGCCACTGGCTGATCTGGTTGATTTCGAAAAGGAAAAGGAACGTCTGACCAAGGAGAAAAAGCGTCTGGAGGGCGAGTTAAAGCGTGTCAACGGAATGCTGAACAACGAGAAGTTTATGAGCAAGGCACCGGAGGCAAAGGTCGCTGAGGAGAAAGCAAAATTAGAGAAATACACCAGCATGATGGCAAAGGTGGAAGAAGAATTAAAGGCATTGGACAAATAATTCCGATGAATGTCGATTATTGCGGCAAAAATGATTTGATGAATATATGGAGGTAGTGTAAGATGGATTTCGAGGCAGAATTAGAAAAATTTCAGCCTAGTCTTGATATTGAGCAGGCGGAGGATGCCATTTATGGAAACAGTACAACCGATGTGATGGATCTGCTCCAGAGTATTCTGGCAGATGTGAATACAGGCTCAAAGAAAGCAGAATAGGGGAAGAAACATGAGATGTCCAAGATGTAATGCAGAGGTGTCTTTCAAGAAAGATCGTTGTGATAATTGTGGACAGGAGCTGCGCAATTACCGCAGAGTTCTCAGTGCGTCCAATATTTGCTATAACCGCGGTCTGGAACAGGCAAAGGTCAGAGATCTGTCCGGAGCGATCGCATCTTTGCACAAAAGCTTAAAATTTAACAAATTAAATACCAACGCAAGAAACCTGCTGGGACTCATTTATTTTGAAGAGGGCGAGATCGTTTCCGCACTGAGTGAGTGGGTGATCAGCAAGCATTTTCAGGAGGAGCGTAACGAGGCAGACCACTACATTCAGCTGGTTCAGTCCAATCCAAACCGTCTGGAGACATACAGCCAGATGGTCAAAAAGTACAACTCTGCGTTAATGTCTGCGCAGAACGGTGATGAGGATATGGCGATCATTCAGCTCAAAAAGGTAGTCAGCACCAATCCGAAGTTTATACGTGCGCATCAGCTTCTGGCACTTCTTTATATGAAGACCGGCAAGAAGGAGAACCGCGTGCGTGCATACAAGCTGTTGAAATCCATCAGCGGTGTCGATGTGACCAATACAACGACGCTCGCTTATCTGAAGGAGCTGTCAGACGTCCATATCAAAGGGGAGACCGGTACGCCGAAGGAAGAAAAGACAAGTGAGCAGCCGGCACGCAAAACGCTTCCGAGAGTGGATGACAATGCGTACAAGCCGATTACGCTGTACAAGGAGGAGAAGCCTTCCGTTCTGCCGTTTGTTCATGTGCTTCTCGGTCTGATCGCAGGTATTGTGATCATGCAGTTTCTGATCACACCGGCGTTGAAGCAGAGATCAAACAGCAAGGACAATAAGGCATTTAAGACCTACAGTGAGAATCTGGCATCCGGAGAAAGCGATGTCAGTACCTTGAAGAATGCCAACACGGAGCTTCAGAAGCAGGTGGATGAGCTGACAAAGCGGTTATCCGATTACCAGAGTGGCAGTCCGACCGATCTGGACGGTGTTCAGGCGGTCTATGATAATCTCATTCAGGCAATGCAGTATTACATGAATAATGATAAACTGTCTGCGGCAAAGGCGCTGGACAAGGTGGATGCCGACAGTCTGTCCGGTGATGGAGCTAAGAAGTTCTATAACAAGATCAAGAAGGAAACCTACGATACAGCATCGACCTCCTATTTTGAAAAGGGAAGAGACTGCTATAATGGCCAGGGTGATTATTCCGGACAGAAGGACTATGATAAGGCGATCAAGCTTCTGAAAAAGTCCCTCAAATTCAACGCGGATAATACCGATGCCATGTATTTCCTGGGACGCTGCTATCAGCAGAAGTCCGATTTTGAAACAGCAAAGCAGTATTATGACCAGGTGGTCAATGATTATCCGGATTCCTCAAGAGTTGCGGAGGCAAAGAGCAGACTGCGTGAGATTGGTCAGTGACACATAAGACAAGGTGGGAAACCACAGAATATCGCATGAGAAAATGATAGGGAGACCTGTCAGAGTATACAGAACGTATGACTCTGGCAGGTCTTTTTTGCTTTATAGGAAACTTCTCGTTTCCTATAAAGCAAAAAACGCTCCGCGAGGATGCGCATCTCGCGGAGAAGAAGTTAGCTGCAAACAGCACCGCTCGAGCGCGAAAGAGTCGCAAGCGACTCTTTGTTCTGTGGAGCTTCTTTAATATTGTGTTCGCAACCCTTTTGGATAATGATTTTTCAGTGTGCCTTTTGTGGCTTTGGCAAACCCTAATGGAAATCCTTGATAGCACACAAGCACCCATCCTTGCAATGAGGTAGAGGTCATCAGCGTCTCTCCGTGCAGATACCTTGCAGCTTCTTCCTCTGTAGTTTCATAAGAAAGCATAGAATCTGAACATAATGCTTTGGCAAGTGCATACGATGGTTCGAAACGATTTTTCTTAAGGGTTCCCAAGTGTAGTCCCGGACGAATTACTTTGAGTCCCTTTAGAGATGGAGTCTCCGCTGGGAGCGCATAGAGTTCATCTCCAAAAACAGTAAGGGAGTCCATTGCAATATCTAGGGGTTCATTTGCAAAAACTTGTTTTGCAAAGTCCGTAAAATAGGACAGATCAAAAGTGCTTTTTGACGCTTTTTTCGAATTTTTTTTGGCTCGTTTTTGACGTGTGTCGATCGGATCAGAAGTATCCAATGCTGTGTGTGGATCGCCCTGCCCCTTGCGCAGACGCACAGCGAAGTGCCCTTCACCAGAGATCAGATGGGGATATAAACGCATGGCACCTGCAATGGTGCCATCTTTAATGCCACAGTCTGTCGGAAGAAAATCTTCCCACGGTTCGATAAAATATTCGTCATGTTTATCCAAAAAGTCGGACACTTGTTCTTCATCTTCCTGCGGCGCAAATGTACAGGTAGAATACACCAAGACACCGCCGGGTTTTAACATGGCATCGGCATAAGCTAAGATCATTTCCTGACGTTCTTTGCAAAGTGTGACATTTTCTGGTGACCATTCAGAAATGGCACCGGCATCTTTGCGGAACATCCCCTCCCCGGAACAGGGAGCATCCACTACGATACGATCAAAAAAGAGCGGAAAATGCGAGGCAATACGTTCCGGAGATTCGTTACAGACCAGTGCATTGGTAATGCCCATTCGTTCCACATTTTGAGATAGGATTTTCGCTCTGCCGGGAATGATCTCATTGGAAACGAGCAGCCCCTGTCCCTGCATACGGGCAGCAATCCCGGTACTTTTGCCGCCGGGAGCCGCGCAGAGATCGAGAATACGCTCGCCCGGCATCGGATCTAGCAATGTGATAACAGACATAGCACTTGGATCTTGAATATAATACGCTCCGGCCTCATGTAATATATGTTTGCCGGGGCGTTCGGTACTGCTTACATGAAATCCTTCCGGAATCCATGGGACGTTCGTCAAGGCAAAAGGAAGGACTGGGATGATCTCATCCACAGTCCCTTTTAAAAGATTTAAGCGAAGTCCATAAGAAGTATCCGCATCATAAGATGCGACAAATGCATCATATTCCGCACCAAGCTGTTTTTTCATACGTGCTAAAAATGCTTCTGGTAAATTCATAGGAGTTTCTCCAAATCTATTTGATCAAATCAGTAATATCGATGTTATCGCCAGTGATTCCAACATGTGCGCCATCTGCTGCTTCCGCAGTGCCCTTATGAGCAAGAAGCCACTTGTTCTGAGCCCACAGAAGATTATCTTCTGCATTCTTAACGGTCAAAGCAGGCTTATCTTCGTTTGTGCCCTTAGGGAGTACGATAACAACACGGAAACCTTCACCAAGCTTGGCACTGCATGGTGCATAATGTAAGGTCGTTGCGTAGAGCTCAACAGCAGTTCCCTTTGGACATAAGAAAGCTTCTGTCTTGGATGAATCAATCTTGCCATCCTGTATATCCTGCTGTCTTGCTACCAATAAGATGACATCATCGGCAGCAATATCGATCTCGCTGTCACGATGATATTCAAAACAATTTAACTTGGTATTTGTTCCATTGCAGTAACCGATCTGGATCGGCATACCACCATAGCAGTTGATCTGAAGATCCTTGTAAGCAGGTGTTGCCTCTAACTCAGCACAGCCCGGAACGTAGATCACAGAATCGGCAGGCTTCTCAGAGCACTTCTCCAAGGTGGCAAGTAGTTCGGCATAATCGTAACCGTCTACGACGCGTCCATATACTTCAAATGCTTTGTCATTTACTGATTGTATGTTCATTTTTTCCTCCATTCTGAAACGTCTCTATACGGAGAGAACATTTCGATAAAATATTGTGCCTCAAACTTCGCACATCCGAAATGATCATATCGTCACATATTGCTTATTATGTCAGAATACTTAGCGTTTTGCAGCCACAACATAGTGGCTTCTGCCGGCAGAGAACTATAGTAATTGCCTTG
>ERZ780223.711-NODE-711-length-36017-cov-7.723319_pt1 | contig 36017 bp, 46 predicted proteins | sample MGYA00511016_ERZ780223 | MGnify/ENA primary metagenome ERZ780223 (study PRJEB29588, sample SAMEA2159032) | human gut metagenome | biome: human gut; feature: human-associated habitat; material: faeces | place: Denmark | collected 2008/2010 ... | reverse complement strand
GGCAACAAGAAATACATGAACATGAAGCACTTGGAGGCGGCTCTGTACGACGCCTATATTGCCGGCTGACCTCATTCAGCCGGAGCCTGCAAACAATTTTGCGCATAAATCTTGACGGCACCTCGCTGGGACGGGTATATTCTCCATTTCATAATCTCCAACTCCGTTTGGGCATAAAAATAACACCTACCGATTTCCGATAGGTGTTATCCGATGATTTTGCCGCCCTCAAAGCCGTAGTCCACACCGGTGTAGGCTTCATAAGCCTGCCCGATCTTGCGGATACGCTTGAGCACGCCGCTGTGATTTTTGTAGCCTAGCTTTTCGGCAATCTCCTCCAGCGTGTCGCCGCTCATACGCAGTTCAAGGATCTGCATATCCTTTTCGCTGAGCGTAGCTTTGAACTGATCCACCAGCGCCTGTGCTACCACTGTTTCCTCCACATTCTGCGATGGGTCAGGCTCCTCGTATTCCTGTCCGCCGTGGGTGTCGGCATAGGCCTCTTGAAATTCCTCCAGTGAGATCATCGGGTGCTTGGTGCGGGTGTGGTACCATTGGCGGATGAAGTCCGTTTTCTGGTTGCTTTTCCGAAAGTCGAAGTCCTCGAAACAAGGATATTCCCGCGCCACTTGGATGATCTCGTCCATCCGGTGCTTTTTCATCACATTGGGCACGATGTAGCGCAGATAGATGTCGATCTGCCATTCCGGCACATACCCCAATTCCGAGTGGCAACCTTTGAATAATTCGCCGGCGGAGGCCAAGATGCCTTCGTCCGTCAGCTCTTGAATCCAGTAGTCCGGGCAGTGGGCAAACCGCCACGCCGGGTCGTAGCCGGAATAAATTTCCATATACTCGTCAAAGCCCATATACGGCCAAACCATAAAGGCGGTGGCGTCTATGATGAGCAGCCGGAACAGGTCGCTCTCCACGAATTCGCAGGCGGCCCGGTTGTGAAACAGCTCCTGCGGGTTCCGTGGAATTGCGTTCAGCTCCGCCCCACAGCGGGACAGGATGCTTTTCGGGATGAAGTAGTAGAACGGGATGTACTCTGCGTTGCGGAACGGCGTAGGCGGGCCGTCCTTTCTGGTCAGCATAATTGGCATTTTTATCGTCTCCTTTCCAGAGGGTCAGCGCCCTCTATTTTTTAACGGCATAAGCAAACGCCGATTGTTCCTGCTTTTCAAAAATAATTTTAGCATAGTTGCTGTCCGATAAAAATCCCTATAAGCGCAGAAAACGAAAAAAGCCCCGGTGAGCACAGAGAAAATCTGAAACTCATCGGGGCTACTCACATACCTAGTTTGTACCACTGGCTACTCTAGACAAATCATATCTTTAATGGTTTTGTCTTGGTTTTTAATACAATCTTTCCCTTGCCTGAAAATCCAGTTCCAGGAATCGCAGCAGCGATGCTCGCAATCTTCTCCGATCCTCCACCAATTAATAGGGATAGATGATGAGTCGCTCTAGAACAAGCTACATAGAAAACTTTTTTAATTGCCGAATCTGAAAAACAGATCTCATCGATATCTGTAATAATAATTACCTTGTTTTCTAACCCTTTGAATTTTCTAGCAGTTGTAATCAAAACTCCATTCTCATCAGGATCTCTTTTAAACTGAATATTATAAAATTTTTTCATGCCTGAGGTAATAGACTTATCTTCGGTTTTCATTGTTAGAACGGCAATTTCATCCGGCTTATACCCCTGCTGCATATAATAATTGATGATATCGACAAGTTTTTGCTTCGGATCTTTTTCTACAAACAAAATGGTGGGCTGCTCGCCGGATACATCATTCATTTTTTGCAGCACATCGTAGTCAATTACGCTGTAGGCTGTTTTGGCGATTTCAATGGTATTTCTGCAGTTTTTCGACAACAACAACCGACATTCGGATTGTGCAATCCAAGGGAGTATCTGGTGTTCTGCTTCTTTTACGGATATATGGCTGTCTGTTTTATCATAAATGACCACCTGATTCTTATCATAAAAAACGAAGCAGTGACCATCCTTCAGTTCACACAGTTCCTTAAAAAAGACGATTTCGTCATTTCCTAGATCTTGCGCTTCATCAATTACAACATCGTCATAGGGAAATGAATCAATATTAATGCTATTATAAGCTAGTATACGATTCTCTACACTGCCGGCCTCCATTTGCAAGAACTCCGCGACAAAGGTGTCAACATTATAGTAGTCAACATTTTCTTTTTGGTGTTCCGACTTTAAGTACCGAAATAAGAAGGAATTGTAACATAGGAATAGCACTTTTCTTCCCATTTTGCCAAAACGCTCCGCCGCCATTTGTGCAATCATTGTTTTTCCAGTGCCAGCAGCGCCCTGAATAGCCGCGTACCATTGTTCTCCTATGTAGTCAAGAAGAACAGCTTGCTCGGAGGTGAGTCGAATAAAGGCATTATCGATTTCAGTTTTTACGATACTGGGCGAAGGAATCAAATCAAAATCTGGAGCGATCAAGTTCTTAATCCATTCTACCTGCTGCTCAGACAGCATAGTTTTGCGTCGGGAACCATAACTGTCATAAATCGCCTTAAGACGGTGTTCCAAAGGCACACCGGACTGTGAAGAAAATGCATTGGAATCAAGGATGGCAAAGGAAACATCGTGATAGTTTGGTGGCAAATTTTGACTTTGATCAAAAATGCAGGAAGGGAACCAGATGAGCGGCTCAATACAAATACTGCCCTCATGCTTTAACGCTGTGTTCTCTATGATTTTTCGAAAATGCTGAATTCCGCGCTGTGCCTGACTCAATGGATCATTACCTTCGTCGAGAATTTTCACCTTTTTTGTTACCGTGTTTTGCTGATACATAAGACTATCTTTAAAGTAACAATGGCCTCCCTTTACCTCCAGCAACAAAATACCGTAGTCCTTATGGAAGATCAGGTAATCATTTTCATACCAGGTAAAGTTGCGGTTCAAATTCTTCCTTACCCACTGCACAGAATGAAAAATAATATAATCATTTGGCAGTTTTTTCAGCTCGTCATAGACAAGCTGTTCGGCTGTCGGAGCATTAACTTTTTCTCGTATGCACGGATACATATAGGCCATTATCCAATTGCCTCCTTCAGCTTTCCCGGTTCCATTGCAAACAGTTCAAAAGGATGCCATCCTTTTTTGGCGCAGATAGCGGCATCTTTTTCGCTGATTGTTTCAGAGAAAACAATGACATTTTTGTCTGCCCATGACATGACGATTTCCCCGTCCAGCAGGTCGTGTTTTACTGTGGTAGACAAATAATTTGGTAGAGGAATACCCAATTCCGCAAACTCATCAATAATTGACTGGATGTTTTCATCAAAAAGGAATGCAATTTTATCCCACGAATCCACATTGTTAATGTGATATGATTTTTCCTTGTCCACGAACTTGCTGAAATCCACTTTTTCCTCGGCAACGGATTCCACTTCGCGCAAAACATCATCACCAAGGAAATATCGTTCCACATAGTCCCACCGTGCTTCATCGTTTAACGGATCAGTAAAGAACTTTCTCAAAATCTTCACTTCGCGCTCATGCTTCTGCTTAGCTTTTGTGACATAGCTGTTGGAATACTTGATTTCGCCATAGACTATACGACGAATTTTTTCGGGATCATTCAAACGAATAAAGATTTCAGGTTGCTCACCACCCACTACTTCATAAGTCGCATAATCGAAAATGGAAAGCAGTTTCAATGCAGTTGCATCTATTCCCTCAGGAGATAGGGGCATAAACTTAGACAGTGAGGTGTTAAGGTTGCCGTCCAGATTTTTAATTAACTGGGATCTTGTTATTGAGCGATTAAGTATTTCCTTGAATGTTCCATTCGACAAAGTATACTGTGATGTGGCGCGATCATCATAAGCACGGTACTTTACGCATTTGCTCTCAGGATCTACTAAGTGAAAAATTGAATTCGATATGATTCTTGCCTTAGTGGCTCCATATTTCGGGCTAATCGCTTTTGCGAATTCTTCCAAAGTGAAATATGTTCGCTTAAATGTGGCATACAGAGTATCGGCGATATACTCAAAATCCTCTAAAATCTTGGCACGAATATCGCAAAGCAACAGTTCCCCTTTTGTTTCTACCGATACTTTTTGCCGCACACTAAATTCATCACAAATACTGGGCATAATCTCTACTTTGTCTTTTGAATTCGAGTTTTTATTAAAATACCAATACTTAAACTGCGGGAACGAGAGATTGGGATAGTGATCTTCCCATACAGCTTTTAGGTCCAAGAAAAAAACATCGCCAGTATCCGATACAGTTTCACTGCTATTAGATTGTTTTTCTCGCACTCTGCCTGGAGCAACAAAAGAAAAGTATTTTCCATATTGCGAGTCAAGAACGTGTTTTTCGCATTCCTTACGAATGACAACATAAGCTTTTGTAAAAATACCTTGTGGTCTGGAAACAAGAACCTTGAAATTATATTTATCGTACAGATCTTTTTCAAGCATCAGTAAGCACGTCTTTAACTTATTAATTTGCTTATCTTCATTGTCGTGCGCATTCTTTCCTGTGAAGATATATGTGAATGACTCCGGGGAAATCAAAAAACTACGGTTTTCCTTCTTATTTTTAAACGTGTTGTAAATTCCCGATAAAACAAGATTGATCTGATACTGCTTAATTTGCGACATGCCAAACAATCGCTGCATAAAACTAATGTCATTGTAGTAATAATCAGTAATTGCATAACCGATCATACCGGGTTTTCTTGCAACTCGTCCAATTTCTTGTACATAGTCACAGAGGTTTCCGGTAACAGCATAGTGATATACATTAACAATATTGTTGATATCAACGCCCATACCAAAAGCCTTTGTGGCCAACATAACAGGCTTTTCGCCGCTCCGGAACTCGTCAAACGCTTTTCGTTTCCTTTCGGCCAGCACTGCTGTGCTGACCTCCTCAAGATTTCGCCCTGTATAAAGAGCTACCTTATCACGATTAAAAGTTTTGCCGGCAAAACTTTTAACGCCGCGTAAAGCATCACCGGCGTAGGATGCGTAGGGAAAATAAGCAATTGTCTTGGTGTTCGACGCAATCCACTCGTTAATTCGTGCAATTAGATCGATAGCCTTTCTCTCCTCATATACGGGGTTTGCTAACTTGTTAGCTTCCCTTACCGAGATGTTAAATCGAATATTATCACGTTTAACATATCCTATATATTTAATTGGATTTTCCATATAAAGGCTAATAATCGTTTCGCTCACAGAGTCGTCAAGGCCGCCATTTACAGCAGTTGCCGTAAACGCGCAAATCGGGAAATGAGCTACTTTTTTGCCTTTATTCCATTTTGTTTGGATTTGATTGCGCAGTCGGTTAATGTAACCACCCAGATACCAATAGTCGGGTCTAAAACCGACGCCCCAGGTTGTGACGATATGCGCTTCATCGACAATAATTAATCCGATTTCGCGATCTCCAATCAATGTTTCCATAGAATATGACAGTAGTGTCTCTGGACTGAGATACAATAAATCCGTTTCGCCGTCCTTTACACGCTTGAGCACTTCTTCTTTCTCTGCCTGCGAAATAAGATCAGAGTTAAAGGCCTCTACACGATGAAATCCTCTGGCATTCAGTTGCTCTTTCTGATCCTGCATAAGTGCCTTAACCGGTTCAATAATGATAGTTAATTTCTTGTGCTTTTTTGCCAGATAAATCGCTGGAATTTGGAACATAACCGATTTGCCAGCGCCGGTTGAAGCGGTAATAAAAATATCTCTATAATTGTGCGGCTCTACATAGGCATTTTCTGCTTGTGCAATAATGTCGCTGATAATTTTTGCCTGACTGATCTCGATAACATCATTGTTGATGTCTGGATTTTTGTAAAACCGTAGCTTCCTAAAAGATTCAAAATTCGGAATTTTAATATCATTTTGTGCGATCTTGATGAGTTCCTCTTCCGGGACTACAGACTGTTCGGCAAGCATCGGTCTTTCACAAATTGAGATGCCATTATACTGACAATATGCCCGAAGTGAGGATAAATTGCGCTCTGAAAGTATTCCGTTTGTGATGCTGTAACTGATGCAGTGAGGCTGTGTGCGTTTGATTCGCATCAATTCCTTTAAAAAAAGAGGGATGTCGTTGGTGATATGGACATGAAGATCTACCACATCAATAGAATCCTGTGAAAATGCAGCCGGATAGTATGGGCTAACGGTTACCTTTAGCCCTTTTTCTAACTCATAATTATAAAAGCTAGCAAACAGCTCTCCATCAATGCTTTCAAGAGAATTGTATACAGAGAGAAAATTTTTGCACGCAATTGTTTGCTCTGCAGCCGTTTCGAGATCTAAATTATTCCGGATTTCTTCTAGCAGTTCTTCATTAAGATCAAATTCGATAGGATAGTATTCGGGGTACAGGTTGTTTATGTAAATAACAACTTCCAAGCCATAGTCTTTGACTGCCAGTTCAACACGATCTTTCAACAAAGCATATTCTTCGTATGTGATCCAAAACTCCTCATCATCCTCCATATTAAGAAGAGATCGATCCAACGCACGCCGGACCTTATTGTCAAAAAGTAATACATTCTTTTTGGATGCTATTTCAGAGTCAACTAATGGCAAAACGGTAAGAGCAGCCAAAAAATCAGTAGGAAATCCTTTGTAGACAAATAATTTCATGTGATTACTCCTCCTTCGTTATACAATGTGCGTTTAATATTCTTTTTTATCCGGGATATATGTCATAATATCGCCATAATCGCATCCTAGTACATCACAAATTTTTCCGAGAATTGTGAGTGTAACTGGTTCATCCCGGCGTAGTTTTGTCATGGTGTTAGGCGCAACATTTGCAGCCTTTCGCAGGTCAGCTTTACTCATCTTTTTATCAACTAAGAGTTTCCACAGCTTGTTATATGAAACGGCCATAAAACACCTCCGCATTGTGTATGGATATATTATATCAGAGAGAGTCCTTGTTTGCAATGTGTTCTCGCAAAATTGTGCGATTATCTACCAAAAGTGGGGAAAAACGGGGCTACAGTTTGTTTCACCGGTAATTCTAAGGCAATCCTTTATCAAGTGCAATCGTTGTTCTCAAGTGGGATTTTCGCACACAAACCATCGGTATACAGAAATAGCAGCATCCATTAGGTTCTATATAACTTGCTCTCGTGTTTAAGCAAGAAATGAACGGTAGGTATTTATTTGCGTTCCGGCGCTGCCGTTGGGAGTGTTGTGGCTCACGCTAAGTTTGACACCGGCAAAGTGATCGAGCTGAGCGGCGGATATGTGACCGTCAGCTTTGGGCAGGGCGAGAAGCGGTTTCTTTTCCCCAACGCCTTTGAATCCGGATTTTTGAAAGCACAATAAGTAAAAAGAGGCCCTCCGTATCATTTTCTCGATACGAAGGGCCTTGCCTTATGTATAGATTACTTGGTGATAGACAATTTCGGATGCACGGTTCCGGCAGAAATTCATTCGCCTGACCCATTCCATTTGGTTGCTGGCTTTCAGCGTTTCGGAGATGCCCTCCGCATTTGCCATTTGCTTTACCAGCCGAAGAAAAAGTTCTTCTGCCTGCCGGTCAATATCCGCAAGATATGCATTCAATTCACCGCTGGTCAGCAGGTTGGCGTACCGCACACGATGATGCTCCTTGAGATAGCGGAGGTGCTGCTGTCCCCATATTCCGATTGGCTCTTGTTCTTGCTCCGGCTCGTCCTCCCCGGCGATAAGGTAGTAGTCCCCGACAAGCTCATAGTGCAAGCCTGTCCTTTCGTCTGTGATGAATTTTTTCATTGTTCCGTCCTCCTAATGATTTTCTGCAATCATTGTAGCAGGAGAGCGGTCAGGAATCGAATGTGCAAATAAAAGAAAAACCCGGAGGATAAAAAATCCTCCGGGGATAAACATCAGTAGGAAATATCCTTGATAAAAATGAAAAATCCGAACGCATTCCCGATGGGGAATAAGTTCGGATTTTTCATATGTGGTGGACGATACAAGACTCGAACTTGTATAAAATCGCCCAAAACCATTGAAAACACTGGACTTTTATTTTTCGTTAGTAATCGTGTTAGTAAAATCAGCGTTTTCCACCAACTTTTCAAAGCGAGCATTTATCTTTTTGTCAGCCTCAAGACGACTCGCTGTGAAGGTGTGCGTGTACACCCGTTTCATGGTTGAGTCAGTCTTCCAACCGCCTCGCTCCTGCGCAATAACGGTCGGAATATCCTCCTCGGCCATCACCGAAGCGTTAACGTGTCTCAAGGCATGAAACCTCATCTTCGGCAAACCAGCATTAACGAGAAGCCGCTGAAAGCGCATGTAGACGGCATGGCTGCTGCGCGGCTCAATAACGTCGCCCTCGACCTTATCAATCAGTTTGCCGATGTATGGCGGAATGTCATAGACACGAGGACGTGTTTCTTCTTTGCCGCCATCACGGCGTTCGGCTTTGCCGTGAACATCGACAACAGTTTCGACGATATAGAGTTTGCTGCCGCGCACTGACTTTGACTTCGTAAGCCCCCGTATCTCGGATATCGTCAGCGAGAGCCACATAGCCAACAGGCAGTCAAGCTCGATATCAGTTCCCTTAACTGCGGGATAGATTTCTTCCGGTGTGAGAATAACAGGAAATCTCCGTTGTATCTCAGGCAGAGAAACATCTATCTCTGAGTTCTTCGCATACTTGCGTAGTACAGATGCCACAAGTCCATATGCATCAATCACGGTTTTGGCAGACACGGTTCCGCCTTTCCGTGATTTTTTTCTAAGCTCTTGTTCGATTGCCGCATCAACGTCGTCAGATGTGATGTCATATATTCGCATCGACATCAGGCTTTCAAAACGCTTATCGCGTATGTACTCGTACTGCTCAATCGACTTGTTGCGCAGCCTGCTGCGTTTGCTCTCGATGTAGCGTGTGATTGCATCAGAAAGCAGAAGTTTTTCTCGCTCCTCACGATGCAGGCAAGCAGCTTCATCAGCCAACCACTGCTTTCTTGCCGCAAGTGCAGCTGAACGACATTCCTCCGCAGTTGACCTTGTAATATTCAGGTTTTCTCTGCGAAGTTGAATGAACCAGCTCCCGGACGGCAAAAGCCTCGGCGTCGGAACGGTAACAGCTCTCTTGCGCTCACGTAACTGCTGCGCGCCGCACCAATTGCAGAAAATGGAGTTCGGCTCAATCTCCCGCCCACAACCACGGCATTTCATTTCGCGCCTCCCTTGGCCTCGCGTTCAAGACTTTCTATCGGCGCATCGGAGTAAAAATGGTCGTGTTCGATATGGATAAGCTCATGCCGGAGTTCCCGCGCAAGCCGCACATCGTCGAAAAGCGTGTTGAGGTAAATGTCGAATGTTCCGTCGTCGTTAACAACGGTCATTGCAGGATTAGCACGGTTTGCGAAGGGAATACGGTACACAAAGTAATCCGCCCCTTCAATCATCATGCCCGTACCCCCTCATTGCTTCAATGACGCGTATGTTAGCCTCAACCTGCTCACGAGTTGCGCCCTTGGCGGTAGACAGCAGTATACGGCACTCCGGCCTCATACGCAGCATGTCAAGCAACTCCAAAAGCTCCTCGTCGGCCTCGACCGGAGTCTGAACCTTGTCGGAAAGAAGCTCGTTCACAGATACGCCGAAGTATCTGCTGATTTGCTTCATAATGTCAGTGCTCGGCGCAGTGTTAGGGTACTTCTTCCACTTTGACGGCAAAGACCGAGAAATACCGGCTTCCTGTGCAGCTCTCGACGGAGTAACACCCCTCCGATTGCACAGGTCGAGAAACTTGTCGTAAAAAGACATCGTAAAATCCCCCAAACTTTTTCGCATTTCTTGTTCACGTTTTTCATAATATTGCCGATTGACATGATGAAAATCGTGAACTATAATTACGCCCGAATAGATGAATTTCGTGAACACGCTGGCGAACATGTTCACCACAGGCTACACACATGATAGCACACTTGTTCATGATTTTCAACTATTTTTTAAAGGAGGTGAAAATCATGCTCGATAAGTGGACAGGCGAGGTAGTCGGGACAATGCACATCTACGGCATCAGCTTCACAAAGCTGGCCAATCAGATGGGCATATCAAACCGGTATCTCAGTGAGCTGCTCAACAGCAAAAGAAAGCCTAAAGGCTGCGAATCGCGCGTCCGGGCAGCTCTTATGGAGCTGATTGGCGAGGGCGGTGAAGACTGTGCCGAGGCTGAGGTCGTCTGAACCGCCAAAAGACCCGATAAAGGCGCTCATACTTGAGCGCAAAAACGCAATGCGCCTCAGCGATGAGGAACTGTCAAAACGTCTTGGCATCTGCCGCCAGACATGCTCTCGGCTTATGAACACAAAGCACACTGACGACTGGAGCCTTGGCGAAATCAAGAAAATCTGCCGCAGCCTCAATATCCCCGTAGAGGAACTGAAGGATGCGGTCAGATATCGTTGAAAGGAGATGAAGTATGCGCGACCGTGACCTTGAGCACCCAGATATAAGCAACGCACTGAGAACCGGTTATCCAAGTGAGCAGCACCAGCTGGTCTGCGATAAATGCGGTGAGCCGATAGACTACGACTACTACGTCATGGACGACGGCTGGCTGCTGTGCCAAGACTGTATGCTCGATGAAGCCGTTGACTTTCTCAAGGGCGAGCTGGAAACAGCAGCAAAAATCTTAAACGCAGAAAGGAGAATTGCCTGATGAAGAAATACAGGCTGGAAACACTCGTAGACGGTCAGTGGCGTATGCACGGCCTCTACACGGGGAAATTCATTTCACAGATGGCGCAGGCCGTGTCAGACCTTCGCGCCAAAGGCTTCGAGATGTACAAAACCATGCGTCTCGTAGAGGTAGGCGACGATGGCAAATCTCGTATTCTTTGAGAAAAACCATCGGTACACGGTAGACGGGGAAGAGGTTCCAAGCGTGTCGGAGCTTACGCGCTTCATCGCCAGAGAGATTTACGGCGAGATACAGCAGACCGTTCTCGACACTGCCGCCGCTCGCGGCACGAAAGTACATAAGGCTGCCGAAGCGCTGGATAAATTCGGCTCGGTTGAAATCGACGACGACCTGTCGGGCTATATCAAGGCTTACGTCAGTTTCCTGCACGAGCATAAAGCCGTATGGGAGAAGATAGAGTGGCCGGTCAACAACGGCCTTCTCTACGCCGGTACTCTCGACAGATACGGAACCGTAGACGGCATTCGTGCCATTGTTGACCTGAAGTCAACCGCAAAAATCGACCGCGGGCATAAAACGCTATACACCGCAGCTCAGAACCTGTACAGGCTCGCAATAGAGCCTGACCACCATGTTGAAAAGCTGCTAATTCTTCAACTGGCAAAGGATGGCAACTATAAGCTCATTGAGCTTGAAGTGCAGAACGAGCTTGCTGAGGCGTGTATCACGCTTCATCAGGCTCTGAAGAAGAAAAAACGTACAAGAAAGGACGAAAAAAATGATTAAGACCAAACACGGTAACAGCACTATTCTCGGCTCCGCAGAGGAACTCTGCGCAGATTATTCCTGCATCACCAAAGCGCTCAACAGCGCCTTCTCCCGCAGCCTCGGCGCAGACGTTTCAAAGGAGCTGCTCGAAACCGCTCATAAGGACGGCTTCAAATCCGACGATAAAATCGTGTCGGAAATTACAGCAGAACTTGACAAACTCGGCGATAAGCATGAGGAAATCGACAAGATAGTCGCCGAAATCAAGAAGCTGCTTCTGGAGGGCGAATAATGGACGACACAAGAACCGAGAATACCGAGCTTCAGGTAGCCTCAACCGAGGCAGTCGCAGCGGCGGCATACGAAGACGGGCAGACGATTTGGAATAACCCTGCCCTGTATCAGACGGCGGTGAAGATGGCGAAGATACTCGCTTCTTCCGAGCTTGTTCCCGAAGGAAGCTATCGTGGTAAGCCTGCGAACTGCCTGATTGCCCTCGACATGGCGAACCGCATGAACATGTCCCCCCTCAACATCATGCAGAACCTTTACGTCGTCAAAGGCCGCCCTTCGTGGTCAGGTCAGTATTGCATATCCGCGATAAACGGATGCGGTCGCTTCAGCCCGCTGGAGTTTGTGCAGCTCGTCAATGAGGACGGCAGTACACGCGGCTATTACGCGCAGGCAACAATGCTCTCCTCCGGCAAGCTCTGCACCGGCGCGCCTGTCACTTGGGACATGGTCAAAGCCGAGGGCTGGTACGACAAGTCCGGCTCCAAGTGGAAGACGATGCCCGACCAGATGTTCCGATACCGTGCGGCTGCGTTCTTCGCACGTACATTCTGCCCCGACGTTCTCATGGGCTTGCAGACGGTAGAGGAGACACGCGATGTACGCGGCTACGACGATGAGCCTAAGAAAACCACCGTCATAAAACTCGACTGAAAGGAGACTCATGGTACGCATAGAACAGGGCGGTGAATACACCGCAAAACGCTTTCGTTCCGGCACGGGAGATAAGGGAGACTGGGAGCTTGCCGTCGTCAAAGCCGAGGGAAAAGCCCGTCAGGAGCTTGTAATCTTCCCGACAAACATACCGTCCGGCATAACAGAGGGCGGAACATTTCGAGTGGATAATATCCGCTCCGTTGAAATCCGCGTCCAGAAAAACCCCGACGGCACATGGGGAGCTGAGAAGACCCGCGTGGAGGCGGAGGTCACAGCCATCGTATATGACGACCTTGACGACCTTTACTCCGGCGACTTCGACCTCTGATTATGGCGACGCGCAGAATGTTTTCGCTTGAAGTCGTAGACACGGACAGATTTCTCGACATGCCCGCTTCGACTCAGGCATTGTACTTCCACCTTGGCATGAGGGCGGACGACGACGGTTTCGTCGCCGCCCCCAGAAAAATAATCGCCATGTGCAACTGCTCGGCGGACGACCTCCGCATCCTCATTTCCAAGAACTACGTCATTCCGTTCAAGAGCGGTGTGTGCGTAGTTACAGACTGGCTCAAGAATAACCACTTGGCCAGCAACAGAAAAACCCCTACGGAGCACCAGCGAGAGCTAAGGACGCTCGTAGTCGCGCAAAACGCATACGTCGTCAAAAACAGCGAAATATGCAAAAGTGGGAAAAACTGGTTCGAAAATGAGGGGGGAGGGGGGGAGTCTACCCTCTATGTTGAGAGTGAGGGTAAATCTTTAAGCAATAAGCAGGTGTATGAGACAGGAGACTGCTCCCCTGACGCCCCTCTCAACTCCTCCCCCAACCTCTCCTCTATATACCCCCCTATAATCCCCCCTCTTTCCTCCTCTCCTGCCCCCTCCTCTTCTCTCCCCTCTACCCCCTCTCCAAAGGAGACGGTGCTGTCGGTTTTAAGCTCCTTCAACTTCGGCGAGGAGCTGGAGGAAACGGTGCGCGACTGGCTGGAGTACAAACGTGAGAAGCGGCAAAACTACAAAGCCGTCGGGCTTAAAACTCTACTCGGCCAGATAAAGCGCTACGCCGAGCGCTACGGTGACGACGCCATGATAGAGCTTATCCGCGACAGCATGGCAAGCAATTATCAGGGCATAACGTTCGACAGACTCAAAAGAGCGCCGGTACGCTCCGGTGACAGACTAAGCTGGATAGATGAGGTGAAACTGGATTGACCCACGATGAATTTAAGCTGCTTGCCAAAGGGATGAAAGCAGCATACCCTTCGCAAAACTTTCTTCCTGACGATTACTCAATGCGCCTGTGGTACACGCTCCTCAAGGACGTGGACTACTCGCTCGCCTCGACAGCTGCGTATAAGCACATGTGCTCATCACGCTTCCCTCCGACTATTGCCGACCTGCGCGAGCAGTGCAGTCAGGTCACTCAGCCAAAGCCGAAAAGCTGGCTTGACGGTTGGGGCTTGGTGCAGAAGCTAATCGGCAAGTACGGATTCTACCGCCAGCGTGAGGCTCTGACCGAGCTTGACGAGTTTGACCCGCTTGCTGCGTCAGTCGTTGAACGTCTCGGCTGGCGAAGCCTCTGTATGTCAGAGTCGCCAACGGTAGACCGCGCGAACTTCCGTCAGTGCTATGAAACGGCTCAGAACCGCGAACATGAAAACGATAAGCTCCCGCCGGCTGTCAGCAACAGGCTTCAGGAGCTTACACAAGGCTTTATAAAAAAATCCATGATGATAGGAGACACACATGAATAACAAGACATACGATGTCGTCCTCGACGACGGAGCAATCATGCCAGCCCGCGCTCACGATGCCGACGCAGGCTACGATTTGTTCTCACCGCGCACCGGCGTTGTCCCGGCTCATAACGCCGCCGTATTCGATACAGGCGTACATATCGCAATCCCTGAAGGCTATTGCGGCCTCATTTGCGCCAAGAGCGGTTTGAACATCAAGGGAGGGATTCTATCCACCGGCTTGATTGACAGTGCTTACACAGGCTCTGTGCGCGTTAAACTGTACAATCTCTCGGACGCTCCGTACTTCGTTCGCGCCGGAGACAAAATTTCGCAGATAGTCTTCCTCCCAATAGACTCCCCTACCCTGAAACTCGTCAGAGAACTCAAGCCGACGGAGCGTGGTGACAACGGCTTCGGCTCCACAGGGCGATGAGAAAGGATAACCCATGCGTGAGAGAGTGTCCGCACCGCTCCGGTGAGTGTCACTCCTCATGCCCGGATTACAAGACCTATCGTGAAACGATAGACCACGAAAATAAGCTGCGCCGTGACGACCAGCTCAAAGATGAGATGTCAATCATTCGGACGTACCGCGCAAAGAAACGGCTTCGCCGCGAGAGAAAGAAGAAGTGTGACCAGTGATGTCAGGAAAGAAACCCGTCAAGAAGAACCGCAAGAGCGCAGCGTCGTATGCTCAGGAGCTTGAGCGCCGCAAAGAGCTTTGGACGATAAAAGTCCTCGCTTATACTCAGCAGGAGATGCTCGACGCAGCCGCCCTCACACTCAACGAGGAATTCGGCTTTGGCGAAGACAGACTCAAGCGCTTCCATGAAGCCTTCGAACGCAAGTACGCCGAGCTGCGCGACCTCGAACACGACGACCTTCCGGATTATGAGTACGCCACGGCAGTTCAGGAGGAAGCGCTTCGCCGGGCGTGGGGCAAGTATTATACGCCACGCGATGAACGATATCAGCTTCACATAGTAAACGAGAAGGGCGAGGAGCTTATGCTTTAAGCCCTTCACAAACGAGAAAAGGAGAAAACATGTCAGATTATGTCCGCTACCGGGACTCGAAGGGGCTGACAAACAGCCAGATGGTCAAGGCCGTCAGCACATCCTACCCCGGCTACACGAAGATACAGCATACAATGGTCAACAATCCAGATAAATACGGCGTGTGCCTTTTGCCGGAGGCCGAGCGGCTCATCGTTGAGGCATACGGCGAGGGTGAGGGCATCAAGCTTCCCGGCGCTAAGAGCCGTGACTGCAAGCGCAAAAAGAGAAATCGTCTCGTCGTGCGCCTGAACGATGAGATGTATAACCGCGTCCGCGACCTTATGCTCAGGCTGCATTACGACACAGTTCAGAGTTTTTTGGAAGCCGCACTCAGCTCCATGGTGGAGCAGGAGCTTGCGGCAAAGGAGGAATGATATGTTACAAGTAGCAAAAGACAAAGAAACAGGTCTTTACATCACGGAAGACGGCGAAGTTCTGAAGCCGGTTGGACAATGGTCAGATAAGAACGGCTACAAGTACGTGACAATAAACCACAAAAATTACCCCGTTCACCGTCTCGTAGCAATTAACTATGTTAGCGGTAAGAGCGATGAGAAAAATGTAGTAATGCACAAAGATGACAATCCGGGGAACAATGAGAAAAGCAACTTGGAGTGGGGAACGTATTCGCGGAACAATTATGATGCTTATGCGCATGGGCTGAAAACGCGAAACGTTAACATCCGTTGCGTTGAAACCGGAGAGGTGTTTTATTCAGCGCGCGACGCTGCGAGAAGGATGTTCGATATTCCCAAGAGGGGCGACCACATTCTGCAAGTAATAAGAGCTGATAGGTCAAAGGCTTACGGTTTTCATTGGGAGGTGATGCCCCGATGATATTCATCGGAATATAGACCCCGGCAAGAAAGGCGGCCTCGCCGTCATAGATACCGACGGCGGCGCAGAGCCGCTTGCGGTTTCGTTCAGTGAGAGCAATTACCTCTCAGTCTTGTGGGACACAGACCCGCGCAAAAGCATCGTCGCCCTTGAGAAGGTTGCCGCGATGCCCGGACAGGGCGTAACGAGCATGTTTAACTTCGGCGCGAACTTCGGGTGGATACAGGGCATACTTGAGGCTCTTCGTTTCCCATACGAGCTTGTAGCGCCGCAGAAGTGGAAGAAGGAATTCAGCCTCACATCGGACAAAAAAGCAAGCATCAGAACAGCGCAGCGGCTTTTCCCCGGCGTGTCGCTGCTCGCTGATAAGCATTGTAGAGTAGAGTCTGACGGCATGGCGGAAGCGCTGCTCCTCGCAGAGTACGCCAGACGCAAGTTGAGCGGAGAGGAGGCGTAACATGGTATATCTTGTAGTGGCTCTTTTCATTATGGTGGCAGTCGAGGCATACATAATAGGCTGCCAGAGCTTCAGGCTCGACCAACTATCGGACAAGTACCTTGAAGCTATACAGGAGCTTGAGCCGATAGATGCCGTTTGGAGGCCGTACAATGAGTAAGTTCATAGACTTGACCGGCCAGCGCTATGGGCGTCTGACCGTTATAAAAAGAGCAGGGACATATACCACTGCTGACGGCTTCGGCAAAGCTGCGACGTGGCTGTGCCGTTGCGACTGCGGCTCCGAGGTCGTTGTTCTCTCACGCAATCTCCGTAGCGGAAATACACAGTCCTGCGGCTGCTACTGCTCCGAACGCACGAAGCAGCGCTGGGCAAAATACAGAGCTGAGAAAGGAAACAGAATATGATAATCACAAAAAAGCGGTATAACGAAGCAATCAAAGAAGCAGTTGAGAAAACCAGAGTAGAAGAGAGGGCACAGTTTGACAAGATGATGTGCGACCGTGACGAGGAGCGTTGGCGCAACGAACGTATAGAGAACATCGAACGGCGCATGAGCAGCGCTTTCGGTGACATTGACCGCAGACTTACGGAATTGGAGAAGAGCCGGAACGTTGGCATGCCGGTATGCACGAATTATTGAGGTGGCTAAATGGCTGAATACATAGAACGAGAAGCGGCACTGCGGACGGCGCATATAATGCGCCCGGAAGATAAATGTCTGGAAACCGAGTTAATGAAGATCCCCGCCGCTGACGTTGCCCCGGTGGTACGGTGCAAGGATTGCCTTTATTGGAACAGCGCGATAGGGTTCTGCCATCAGAATTCGCAATATTATAACGGCGGCGAAAGCTGGGATATATACCAGCCCGACGACTTTTGCAGCCGCGGAGAAAGGCGGGGTTGACATCTGCTCGAAGTGATTTCTTGGGTAATAATCCCCGCAATTGCTATAATTATCCTCGCTGCCAGGCACTACCTAAAGCCAGATGAAGATAACGACAGCTGTCAACCCACAATGGCGTTTTCTCGCTTTCGCAAATTCTATGATTTAGCGCCGGAAAGGTCTGAGTTTTTCTGCCGCGGCTTTATATATAACACCCGTTCTGGACACATAACATTCTATTTCCCGACGCTGGCAGACACTCGCAGATATCAACATTGGCGAGAATGCACCGAAGCAAATATTCGCGAGCGTGAAAAGGACAAGCGCGACGCCATTGCTTTGCAAGTGTTCTGCGAGGACATGGAACAAGTAATTCGCGCGAAGCGGGAAGAAGCTATCGCAAATGCGGAAGCCGAGCAAAACAAGATAATGCAACGGCTTGAAGAAGAAAGGAGAAACACATGATACATTATACATTAGGACAAGTTTTACGATGATTGCCCGTTGCCGGACGTGGATCCGGCGCATAAAAAAGAAAAGGAGATATGAAAAATGGCTGAAAGCAAAAATCTTATGGGCTTAAACCTTAGCGTGAACAATGACCTTGTAGCGGAAGCTGCGCGAGAAGCGATTGTCGCAAGCATCGCCGCCAGCATGAGTAACAAGGAGCAGATTGTCAAGGAATTTGTCAAATCCATGCTGTCGGAAAGAGTGCTTGCCGAGAACGGCGAAAAGCCGCGTGGCTATTCCAGCGAACGCACCTGCTCTCGGATGGAATATTGTGTCCGCAAAGCGCTGGAGGAGATTGCGCGAGAAGAGGTCGCTAACATGGTCGAGGAACAGAAACCCGCTCTGCGCGACCTTGTGCGCAAGGAGTTCCAGAAAAAGAATGTGCAGGGGCAGTTCGTTGAGATGTTCATGGACTCGCTTGCCGACAATATGACAAACCGCTATACTTCAAAAATTTCCGTCGAGTTTGCCAAGAAAACGGAATATTGCTGAGGGTGACACATGATACCTACATGCCTATGTGAGCTGCCGCTGTTCCCTAACGAGCGCACAAAGCAGGGCTGCCGCGAGGACGTATGCCCGCGGTGCGGTTGGAACGCAGAAGAGCATAAACGGCGGCTCGATAAGCTGCAAGACGGTAAAGGTCTTGTAAAATGTCAGGATGGCCTGAAAAGGTTGGAAATACCTGACAGACATATTTTGTTTGACTGAGGCAATAAGTAAAATTAAAAGGGGCTGTCTCAAAAAGAGATAGCCCCTTTTAATATTCAGGCAACTGAATGTACATTGGTACGCAGTTTGAATTTGAACCGTCACGCGGCACTTGGTACAAGTCTTCAATGCGGCCAAACCCAAGTCTTTCGTAAAACCCTACTGCTTTAGGGTCTGCGCATAAGACAACATATTTTATGCCGAGGTGTTCTTGCCTCAGCATGTCGGCAGTAAGAAGCGCAAATTCGACCATCTTTGTGCCAACCTGTTTGCGCTCATATTCTTTTGCAACAGCAAGCTCCGCTATCTCCAGCGACGGGTGAACTATATGCTCCCCTGATTGTCCCTCATTTATAAGTGAGGTGGCGCGTAAAGCAATATAACCGGCAAGTTTATGCTGGCTTTCGTCGATAAATATATGCGTAAGAGCTTGTCCAGCTTTGTTGTCGGAAATAGCAGAGAACTTTATGTACTGCATGTAATGGTCAGGATTATCGCAAGAAGCAGGGCTGACATTAAAATTAAATGCCAGCCCATAGAAATCATTACTCATTACATGAACATCTAATTCCAGACGGTTCATTTCTTTTTGTCAGCAAGGTACTTGCCCGCGGCCTTTTTGATTTCTTCCATGCGTTCCTTGCTGATAACCTGTGGCTTTTTGCCTTCACGCTGCTGTCCATAATTGTAGACATAGTTCTGAGAAGAAGCAGACACTGTACCATCTCCTTTCGGTATTCTGTGCTCAAGTACCTCTCATTAGGCAGCAATATCGCAACCTACACATATCTTATACACTACATGCGGAAAAAATGCAAGTGGTTCAGGTGAATAAATTGAACTTTTTTAACATTAAGCCGGAGCTTTTAGCTCCGGCTTTTTTTATTTGATTACGCCGTACTTCTTGCTCGAACTCAGCCACTGGTCGTAGCTATACCCGATAGCACGGTACTTGTCGGCTTCCTTCCTCGCGGCATCTGTCGCAATGGTGTAGAAAGCTGCCCACTTCTGCTTATCGTTAAGATAGCCGGCGTCCATAATGGCGGCGTACTTCTGGTTGTTCGTCACGCCGCTTTTGCCTGCCAGAACCGGCAAAGCTCGCATGTCGTCGCGCAGCTTGTTCGCCTTACCGTCAGGTATACCGGCATCAACGAGCTTGTCGTAGCTGTCAGTGTCTATCGGCATATGCTGCCAGAGCTTCAGATTGTTGCTCAGCCACGCGGCCTGCTCCTTCTTCAGCCCAAGGGCGCCTATCTCTGTCTTCAAGTCTTCGGCGCGTACAGTACCGGAGCCTGAAGCCTCATCGTACTTCTTGTAAAGCTTGTAGGCGGCGTCGTACTCCTTGCTGCTTATGCCCTGATACAGTGCCTGATACATATCATCAATCCGCGACATGCCACTCTTGCCAAGCAGTTCCTTCTGCTGCGCATCGAGTGTTCCGTAGCTTTCTCTCAGCCACTTGTCCATCGCCGCATAGTCGGTGATGTTGCCGTCGCTGTCATACAAGGCTTTTGCCTGTTCTCTGGCGGTAAGGTACTGCACCATTTTACGTTCGGGCAAGTCATACCAGCTCTGCCTGTAAAGCTCTCTGTCGTCGCCGCGCTCATCGATGATTGCCTGCTTTGCCTTGTAATCCGAGTAGCCACGCATTGCTTTGAAAACGCTCTTGAGCTGCCGCTCATTAAGGCTCGCAAATCCCGGTAGCCCTGCATAGTCGGCTGAAAAACGTTCTTCGGACTCGTCGAATATGCGCTTATACTCATGCCGCTCACTCGCAGTCAGCTCAACCTTCTCCTCGTCTACGCTGAAGTCGGATATATTGCCGCCAGCCTCATTATGCAGCCACTTCAGCACGTCGTCATAGCTGCCGTCGTTGTTGTGCGTAAAATCGAGCGACCACATGACAACTGAGTTCAGCATGGCGTAGACATTATTTGCCGGAATACCGAAGGCCGTACTTACAGCTCCAACAACCCTCTTCCCGTTGTAAACGGAGGGGTTTTCGCTGAAAGTCGTGAGTGACTCCAGCGCATCATTGACGGAGTCAAGACCGCCAAGCGAGAACCCGTAATACTTCTCGTCGCCGCGTGTGACAGCTGAGAGGATAGCGGACGAAATCTCATCGCCAAACCACACCATACCGGCAAGCGACTTTGCTGAGTCGAAACCCACGTTGCGCAGAATCAGCTTGGGGTCGAGATTGCCGTCGTCGTCCTCATAGTCGCGGCGCTTATGCATCAGCAAACGCGCAACAGCCGTCATAAGGCCAAGGCTCACAGAGCTTGCCACAGAACCGACCACACTCGCTCTGAGCGTACTCGCTGCGGCAGCTTTTGCCTCTTTGTTCGTCGCGTTCCTGTACTCGTTTATAGCCTTTACGGTACGGCTGAAATCCTGCGTCTGCTGAGTGCGGAACATCGAGAGGCTTTTCAGCAGCTCGCTGTCGCTTCTCTGCATTTCAGCGCTTACGGTAGGAGCGAATATGCTCTGTGTCCGCAGCGCAACGAGGTTGAACTTGTCGTCAACAAGCTTCCGGTACTCGTCGGACTTTACGTCGATTTTCGGGTTCTCCTGCCGTACCGCTCTCTCGCAGGCCGTGTAGATGTTGTCAAGCACCTTGTAATCCATGCGGGATATGCCCTCGGCGAGCCAGTTGACAACCTTGTTCTTTGAGCGCAGCCTGCCAATGGCAGTTTCATTGTTCTTCATAATGTCGGCATACGTCGGGTCTATGCTGCCCCTGCGCCTGCTGCGCATCACGGGGTTCTGCATACTGTGCCCCTTTGCAGGAGTAAGTATCTTAAAGCGATAAGACAACAGCAGATTGCCCATGCCAACCACATCAGCAGCCGACCAGTAAGATGCGAGCTGCTTGAGCGGAACGGTTGGGCTGAGGCCGAGTGCGCCCTGATACAAATTCATTCTGAGCTGTTTCAGAAATTTTGAACCGGCGCTTTGCTCGTTGCTCTTGCTTGCCCTGCCGAGGCCGTCAACATACTTGTCCATCCACTGACTGCCGTTTTCGCCAAAATACTGGCTCATAACGTCAGCGGCGCTGGGAGAATAGGCAGTGCTGCGGTTGAGCGCAGCCAGCCTTTCGCTGAAGCCGGAGTATGCTATGTAGTTCGAGGCGTTCCGCATATACCAGTCTGCCACCTGAGTGGCAGGCTCTATAAGCAGATACCCGCTATTGGCGTTGCCTCTGCTCTGCATTATACGCAGGCTGTCATAGCCGAGATTTGCATCGTCCGCGATGTTCTGCGCGCGGGCTTTACCGTCAGCTGAGGCATAGCGCAGCGGCATGTACTTGCCTTTTGCATACATGCCCTTGTCCCCGCCGTAAACCTCACTGTGCGTTTCGCGCAGAGGCTTCGCGTAGTAGTCGAGCATGTCGGTAAACGCTTTCATGTACGCTCTGCCAGCCGGAGTAAGCTGGCTCTCAATAGCATCTACCAGTGAGTATATCTTGAAGCCGTCGTCAAAGCGTATGGCTCTATCACCGACATACAGGCCGGAGAGCTTATCCGCCCTTGCCTCGCCTCCGCTGGAATTGATGGTTTCTATGTCCTTCAGCAGCGTTATGGCTTCCAGCTCGCTTATCTTATAGGCTTTCTTGCCGATAATGAAGTGTACGCCGGTTTCGCCCTTCACGAACTTGTCGAAATCCTTTGCCTCATCAACGCCTACGAAGCAGTCCTCGCCCTTGGCATATTCCTCAGTCTGCCGCACAAAGGCTTTTTCGGCCTCGTCAGCAAGCTGATAGCCTATGCCGCCCTCGTTCTTCCAGCCGTCGATAGAGCGGAAAACATTCGGCGCGCTCTGCTGTATACGCATGAACCAGTCGCGGAGTCTGTCTGCTGTGAGCTGCTCCCTACCGTTTACGACCTTGGTCTTTATTGGCTTCAGGTTCTCACTCGCCGCTCTGCTGAACTCGGCCTTGTCAGTCTGCGCCTGCGCTCCTCGTTCAAAGCTCTTAGCTGTCATGGCCATCGCTTTCGACGCATCCCAGCGAAAACGATTAACGGAATACGGGGTGCTTTCCGCGTCCGCTTCCTTCAGGCTGTCCCACGCTCTGGAAATAGCCTTCGCAGTCGCTTCATTGTAGAAGTCAGCCATGAACCTGTCGTCCTTGAGCAACTCGTATGCTTCGTACAGCTCTCCTACATTGCGTATTCCGTGAGCCACATCATCAACCAGCCCTTTGAACTGCCTGACTCGGTCACGGGCTACCTCGGTAAAGTCCTTGCCATATAGCGCTTCAAAATCCTCAGTGTCGTATATGGTCTGTCTGCTGGCAAGCTCCTTTGCACTTGCCTGAACAGAATCGAGCTGATTGCCATATGTCTGCTGCGCATATCTCACGGCCTCTGAAGGATAGCTGAGTCTTACGCCGTTTGCATCGCGGTTTTCGGAAAGGCCGGCTTTCCAACGCACATTAAGCTCGGTGTCAGACCTTGCCGGCTCTGCGCTTTTTGCGGGGGCTTCCTCTTCACTCTCACCAAACGTGAACGGCATATCCTCATAGTCGTCACCGGCATTGCGGTTCTCCGCTTCTGGTTCGGTGCTAACCTCTGAGCCGAAAGCGTCTTTCGGAAAAGCTCCGCGCTCTATAAAGTCATTGCGGACAATCTGCGTCAGCTTACTTATATCTGTACCTTCAGGAAAGGCTCTTGAAACTTCGGCATTGAGGTCGCTGATAAGCTCCTCAGAAACCATATTTAGAACCTTGAAGTATTCTGGGCTGCCTTTCTCAAGTTTGTCGAAGTCAACTCCCGTAACTTGCCGAGCGTAGTAGTCTTTGTGATAGCCGTAGCTACGTATAGCCTCCACCAACTCCCGGTGAGATAACCCGCTATCTTTGAAAATTTTTCTCAGGTAGTTCCATGCGTTATCTCTAACCTCGCTCGGTATCTGTATATGCGTGGCTTCGTGCGTGGCAATCTGCTTGAGGCTGTGAACTCCGTCGCCCTTCGCGCTGAGAATAATGCCAATATCCGGGCGGTTTTTCTTGGTAAGCGCTGGCCTGCCGTCCATATCTTCCAGAACAGTGACATAGGAAGCTCCCCACGGATTGCCTGACGTAAGCTTTTTGATGAGGTCAACGGCTTCCTTTACTTCACCTGTTTGGTTGCTTTCCTCTATCACCTTATACCCGGCTTTTGTAAGCTCGTTTCTTAAACCCAGTCCTCCTCCATCTCTGGATGCTCTTCTAACCACTTCTTGTACTGTTTCCAAAGCTTTTCCTCTTCCTCTGGGTTCTCGCCCAGCCAGTTCAGATACTCCACCAGCTCCTCCTCGGCCTTCTCGTGCTCTGGACTCGGTTTCCAATCTTTCGGAGCTACTATCATCTTCTTCCCTCCATTTTATGATATTCTGCTCAGACTCTGCCGAGCCATTGAGCTTTTTATATTTTGCTTGAGCTGCCGCTCTTTCCTCTGGCGTCTTTGCCGCAATAATTTCTCTTAGCAACTTGTTCTCTGCGGCCATACGCTCCATACGTTCAGTTGCGTTCTCGGTAACGGCTGCTCGCGCAGCTTCTCGCTTCTCAATAGAGTCAGCACGCTCTTTCCCCATAAGCTTAGCGTATCGCCTCTCGGCAGCAGTTACAGGAGGTGCTTCTGCGTCAGACCGGAAAGTTCCTCTGGAAATACTTCGTGTACCGTACACATCAACCTTGTTGCCTGAAATGTCGGTTCTCCGCGACTTAGTATCCCAATCTTCATCGACGTTGTCTTTATATGCCTCATCATCGCGCCGATAGTCGTCTTGCCGAGTTTCCTGATGGGTTTCCCATGTTTTGCCAAGGTTCCTATCGCGGAACTGAGCTTTACTAATAAGCTCATTGGCTTTTTTGTGCTCTGCAAACTCAATGCGGCTGAGTCTTCTCACATATTCAGATATGTACGCACCTTTGTCACTTAGCCAAGAGTCGGGGTCAGGCTCAGACTCGTTCGGATGCTCTGCATACCAGCGCTTGAGTTCAAGGTCATAGGCTTTTTCGGCCTTTTTTCTTGCGGCATCATAATCGAACTTGAATCTGGTATCATCATACTCCGAATTTTCTGCTGTGGCAACAGGTTTTCTCTTGTCCTGATACCTCGCCTCTTTACGTGCCGTAACACGTCTTTCCGCAATGTCAAGAGCGTCTTCGTCATATGCAGGTTTGAAAACCTCTATGCCTTTTTCACGTGCTTCCGCTTCTCTCATAGCGCTGGCAGCTTCTCTGTTCACTTTCGCCTCAAAGCTGGTAGGAGCTTCGCCCTCGACTACTTTCCGGTACTCCTCGATTATATCGTTGCTAGTCTGTTCATCGTAACCTTTCAAGGCTTTATTAAGTGCGGCTAATTCGTCGTCAGCGGCATTTTCGCTCTTGGATTCGGCTGGCTTATTTGCAGCTTCTTCAGCTGCGTTCCTCTCCGCACGATAGTTGTTATACGCCTCTATCTGCTTGGGTGAAAGCAGCTTCATCGCACTTTCTGTGGAACCTCCCGCTCTTGTCACGGCTCCAATCGTCTCAAGAGCCGCGTTTAACGCGCCAGAATCGGCTGTGCGCACGTTTTCGGTCTTGGGTGCGGCAGGGATATCCCTCTGCACTTTCTGCGTATCCTGCGCCGTCTGAACGGGTGCAGAGTTCTGTGCGTTCGCTCTGGCGTTTGCACGGTTGCTTATCAGGTTCGTGGTCGCGCCGAGCGAGCCGACCAGCGAACCAAGGAAAGCGTCGTAGAGAATGTCGTCTTTCTGCGAAAGGATGTCCTCGATGGTGGTCATACTGCCGTCGTCCCAGCCGACCATGTGGTCAACCGTGGTGTTGAGTATATCGGCAAGAGCTTCTTCGCCGCCTTCGCCGACAGTATCGAGCACCCAGCGCAGTACGCCGCTTCGCTCCAGCCGGTTCATCACATTGCCGAACTTCTTCCGGACGGCATTAAGCGCCTCCGATGTGAGCGACTTGCCATATGCTCCTTCAAATGCACCACCTATTTTCTCGGTAACAACCTCTATTGTAGCAGCCTTCAAGCCTTTCAGCGATGCAGTCTCTACGTCGTCTCCCCGAAGTCTGGCATCCTGTGCAGTGCTGCCGTAAACGCGGGCGAACATATTTGCAAGGCCGGGAACACCCAACGCTGCGGCTCCGAGCCGGTCAACACCGATATCAAGCAGCGTACTGCCTGCGTCCATTGCGATTGACTTAGCTCCTCTAACGCCGTACTTGGCTTTTGCCAACTGCCCCTCGGAGCGCTCAAGCATAGTATCGGCGGCTTTATATGCGTTATCGCTGAAGCCTCTGAAGGAGTCGGATATGTTTTTATTGGCCTGCGGAACATTCTGACGAAGCGCGTCGGCTGATTTAGGGTCAAACCGCCCTATGAAATCTGCGAATTTCTCGTTCTCGGCTTCATAGTCGCGCCCCTGTATCGGCTTATCTTCACGATTTATAAGCTCGGCCATATTGCCGACCGCGTTCGTGTAGCTCGCGCCGGTACGATTGAGCCAGCTCTTCAGCCAGTTCGTCCTGCGGCTCAGTCCGTCATAGCTTCTGGCATCTCTTCCAGCAGCCTTATCCAGCTCATCAAGCTCTGCAAGGATTTCCTCACGCCTGTTTGCAAGCTCTCTGGCCGGCCCTCCTGCCGGGACGAAAGACGGAAGCTTGATTGAGGCAAGCTCCTCCTGAAGCTCATTAAAGCGTTTAGCCTGAGCTGCGTTGAGTCCGGAAGTGTCTTTATTCGGCTTGGAGGACTCGTCTATCTCTTTCAGGCGCTTTTCTATCTGCGCTCTCTTGGCCTGTGCTTCTGCCTGCTGTTTTGCCGTTGCATTAAAACCGAGGTTGTTAAGCTCATTAAGCTGCGCTTCGAGAGCTGCCTGTTCGTTGCTTCTCGTATCGGTTTTTGCCGGAGTGGAGCCGACCTAACCAAACTTGCCGCTCTTGCTCGTGAAGCTGCTGTTATCGACGGTCTGATTTTTCGGCGTATATCCTGAAATGAAGTCATTTATTATCTTCAGGTTTTCCTCACGGCTTCCCTGCGTGGGCTGACTCTGCTGAGGCTGCTGCGCAGAAGCAGGCACAGCATTGTTAGCTGTGCCTTTCTGGTTTATGAAGTCATTTATTATTCTGAGGCTTTCTTCACGGCTCATCTGTGCCATATAACTCCACCTTTCTCTTAAAACCTTGCTATCAGGTTCGGCCTGTTAACAATTCCTCCAACGCTGCCGCTTATGTTTCCGTTAGTGCCAATCATGCTGGCAATCGTCGCAAGCTGGCTGTCGGAAAACTTAGTCCCGTTCGATATAGCGTTAGCCAAAATTGACTGTGCAGCATCACGGCTGCCGCCGTTCATTGCGTCCCTTATGGCTCCGAGTATTCCATTGCAGTTGGAAGAGCCTCCGCCCGTACCGGTACTATTAGCTGCGCCCGACTTTTCACCGCCAGTTCCACTGGTTCCGCCGCTGCCACTGCCACTGCCTCCGCTGCTCTTGCCTGTCAGCCTTGCATACTCGTCTGCGCTTATCTTGCCCATACTGTAAGCAAGCTGCGGGTTTGAGTATATCCAATACTGTGCCATGTTGTTTGCAACGTCGTCGCCGTAAAGTCTGGCGTAGCCTGAGAAATCTCCGTAGCTTGCAAGAGTCTTCGCCATAGCCGCATCACGGTTCTCCTGATTGCCGTACTCGTCCATAAGGGCTTTTGCACGGTCGTAGTCGTTCTCGGCTATCGCCTGAGCAACTGCTGACTTGTACTGCGTCTCAAGCGCAGCCATCTGCTGGTCGGCTCTTGCGAGAGCGTCAGCCTCTGCCGTGCGGAGATTGACGTAATCCCTCTGCCAAGTGCTGTTCTGGGCGAGCGCCGCCTGCGACGCCGTGCCGGTGTTGAGGCCGCTGCCAGCCGCCTGCTGGTTGAAGTTCCGGCGGTTGCGCTCATACTGTACCGCGAGGTCATTCGCCCTCTGCTGATACGTCGGCGCTATCTGGTTCTTGACCTCCTCCTGCGTCTGTCGGTTCTGGTTCTATGCGCTATCAAGCTGGCCGAGCGTAGCGGCCTTCTGAGCGTCGTACATTCCGTTTATAGCAGATGCACGGTCGGTATTGTACTTGTTGTAGATTTCCTCAAAGGTTGCCATGCCTTAACCTCCTATCAGCCGCGCCCAAGTCTGAGCGCCTATAATGCCATCCTGCTGCAAGCCGCAGGCGCGCTGGTACGCGATAACCGCGTTGCAGGTGTCCTGCCCTATCTCGCCGTCAGCGCCGCACCAGCCGCAGGAGAAGCCGCGCCCGATGAGGAGCAGCTGCGCCGAGCGGACGTACTCACCCTTGTCGCCGTAGCGTAGCAGCGGAAGGCCGGTGACATTCAGCGTCGAGGCGGTGGTCTGTGCGGTCTGTGCGGGATGTGCTGGAGTGGCAGCAGCCTCGTAGCTTATCCAGCGGGGCTTGCCCCACAGTCCCCAGCCGCGCCCCGCAAGCTTGGTCTTGACAACACCCCTCGCGTGTCCGGTTGCTTCTATGACGTCGCCGCCGCTGATGTATACGCCGACGTGGGACATGTCCCGCATAAACACACACACGCCCGGTATGTCAGGCATGGTGTCGATGCTGCCGTTTTCTGGGCAGACCATGAACAGCCCAGATACCGCCACGTCCTGCGCCGCCTTGTATATAGGCTCGCTGTCAGGTGTGTCGCACCAAAGGTAGCCCTTGATGAGGCCGACGCAATCGTGTACCTTCTGGCCAAACTGCGAGGCAAAGTCGTTGGCCGTGTAATAGCCGGGGTACTGCTGCCGCTTGGCTGCGAGCAGTCCGGCATTCGCCGTCTGCCCGAATGTACCCCACCAGTAGGGCTTCCCAAGCTGCGCCAGTGCGTACTCGACGAGTCCAGTGTTTGTCTTGCTCATCTTGTCCTCCTTATCAATACGGAACTATTCGGGTTCCGGTGTCCTTTTTAAGCTGTTCTTTTCCATGCATACACTGCCAAATAAGGCGGCATATTGTTATGAGCTTCTCCATCACCTTTATCAGCTGTTCTACACATCTCAGCGCCCCAAGATTTTGTAACTGGAGTCCCATTAGATTCCATAATAGCTGGAAAGCCTATTGCTGCTGTGTAATATGGCCCAGACGGGTTTCCGGCAAATATGGTATGATTAGCTCCTATTAGGAAAACACACTGTCAAAGGGGTATGTAGCGGGGGTTAGCCCGCTACTGCGGGTTTTGTGGTGTTGATTTCAATGTATTCTGCTATGCGTCTAAATTCATCCGCAAACTTAAATCTCACACTAATGTTTCCATTCTCATAAACCTTGATATGGTCGATCAGCTCAACGAGAAGTTCCCGGGAAAGCTGGTCGATATTTTGATGTTTTGTAAAGGCCACCAATGCGGGATGTTCACTCTTTACACCGTTTGCCAGTTCCGCCCGTTCAGCGTTCAGCCGGGCCAGCACATCCGTAAGAGCGATAATCTGTCGTTCATAATCGGCTTTCATATCCCGGTAGTCCTGCTGGGTAATTTCCCCGTCTTTCCAGTCTTGATAAAGGGACTGCTTGTAGCGGCTGATTTTTGCCAGTTCCCGCTCTTTCGCAGCAATCAGTTCTTCCAAGCGGATGGACTGGCTCTTTTTGACCGGGGCGGTGTTAATACGGGCAATCATTTCCGAGTATGAAACAGCCAGATGGATTTGCTGTTGTACTGCAAAGAGGACAGCGGCCTCCAGACGGTTATGCTTGATTGAGTGCATTGTGCAGGCTGTCCGGGAGCGGTTCTTGTAGGTGGAGCAGGCATAGTACACATTATTGTTGTTGCCTACGCTCCGGGTAATTGCCCGCCCGCAGTCAGCACATTTCAGAAAACCGCTGAACAGGTGGACTTCCCGGCCTTTTGGAGAAGTACGGGTATCCCGCTGTAAAAGGGCCTGTACCTTATCAAAGGTTTCATAATCAATGATTGCCTCATGCGTACCAGCTACTTCCACCCATTCTTCACGGGGAACGCTTTCAACCTCGTGTACCTTATAGCTTTTTACCCGACTGCGGCCCTGTGCCAAATCCCCGGTATAGGTGGGGTTCGTCAGAATGGAGTGGATCATGCGGGCTCCCCACATAGGATCGTCATATCCTCTTGTTGAAACGGGTATGCCCTTTTGCAGTTTATAAGCCGAGGGGCTGGGTACGCCGTGTTCATTCAGATACAAAGCGATGGCCCGTTTCGATGTCCCTTTTAGGAACAAAGAGAAAATAAGTTTGACGATTTCAGCGGCATCGGGATCGATGATCAACTGGTGTTTGTCCTTTGGGTGCTTCACATATCCATAAGGAGCAAATGCGCCGATGTACTGCCCGTTGCGCCGCTTATAGTCAAATACCTGGCGAATTTTCTTTGAGGTCTGGTAGCAGTATTGATCGTTCATCACATTTGTAATCGGGACGATAATACTGGAAACGCTGTCCGGGTTGAGATAGCTGTCCACATTTTCAGCAAGACTGATAAAACGGACACCCATTTGCACAAACAGGTTATCAATCAGACTTCCCGCATCACTGTAATTTCTTGCAAAACGGGAAAGGTCTTTTACTACCACGCAGTTGATTTTCCCGCTCATTACATCGGAAAGGAGCCGCTGGAAATTCTCCCGGTTGGCGTCCGTTCCTGTGTGTCCATCGTCTACATATTCGGAAACACTTTCAAATTCTCCGATATGCTTCTGGTAAAAGTCATTGAGCAGATCACGCTGGTTGATGACGCTGTTGCTGTCGTCCTTTCCCTTTTTCAAGTCCTCCTTGGAAAGCCGGATATATTCGCCCAGCCGCCAGCGGTGGACGGTATAAGAGGGAGAGAAACTCTGTTGCAATCCTCTGTTTTTTGTTCGTGCCATTGTTCCTCCTTCCCTATCACATTACATCTATATTATACCTCTGCCCGGGCGGGACAACAAGGATGCCTCCGCCTCGGGACACTTTGTCTCGAAGTAGAAAGGGGCCATAACCGAAGTTACAGCCCGCTTTTTTGCCGGAGCAGAAAGTCCGTCAGCGTGTCCTGCAAGGACGGCCCGCTTTCCGCAAATTCAATTTTTACACCGATCCCGCCGATGCAAAAGCAGTATGGATTTTCTACCGCCTGCAAAAACAGAGCGATCCGCTCCTCTCGGGGGAGAGAGGTGTCAAAGGCCATACCGCTCACATCCGGCAGGGACTCGGGAGCCACTGCGCCGATGTCAACGCTTTTCATTTGTTCCAGTTCCTTTGCCGTTAATCTCACGGTAAAACCTCCTTATCAAAAATAGGATACGCCTCCCGCATATCGTGGGGAAACGCAAGAGGGCAGCACCCAAACGATGCTGCCCTCTTGCCTCACTCCACCTTGGGACACAATGTCTCGAAGTCAGAAAAGGCTTTTTTGATAGTGGGCCTCGGCCTCCTCCAGAGAAACAAAGTCAAACAGCTCATGGAGCTCGGCCATCATACGGCGGATGTCATCACTGGAAAAGCCGCAGTTTTCCATCGCCATAATGACATAACCACGGCAGGCTCCGTTGCTCCACGGCTCGGCCATCATAGCGGACAGCGCAGGATCAAATGTCATGTTCTTTTCCTCCTCGTTCTCTTTTTCGATTTTGCTCCTTCAATGAAACAACCGGGAGCTCCTGCAATTCCTGTGGGAAACGCCCGCGATATAAGCGGTTATAATTTGCAACCAAAATCACATCGGCGTTGCCCTCTTTCAAAGTCTGGATCACAGATTGCAAGCCAGGACGATCCATTGTCCGGCCATGATACCCCACATCCAGATATATCCCCGCGATTTCTATGTTGTTTTTCTTCGCATAGTCCATGAGATATAGCTGTTGTCCCTTAATTGCATCAAGGGCAAAAGAAGTTTGAGGGCCATCTACTCGGCAATATAGCACCGCTTTCATATCGTCTGCCTCCTGCTTGAAATTTAAGGAACGCCGCTCCCATTTTCTTGTCCTGTCCAAAGACAACCATACTCAGAGCGGCGTTCCCTCGCAGATAAGAGGGCGGCCCGGAGGGACAGGCGGCCAGCCTGTCCTATGCCGGATCGTGGCCGTGGGGTGGCCCGGCCCAGTTGCGGCGTTGGTGTTGTTCGCTCGTTCTTCCAAAGAAAAAGTCACAGCGCACCCGCCGCCCGGCTCCCCGGACTATGCCCGGGGCCGCCGCTGCTTATCTGCGAAAAGAAGAATATCTCCTTTCATAAACCGAGACATTTTTTCATCATTTCCAAGTGGGGAAAATGAAAAAATCAAAAAGTTTTTTTCATGCGCTCAAGGCCACGCTTGATCGACTGGCGGACAGACTCCTCGTGTACGCCCTCGGCCTCGGCAATTTCCTTGATGCTCTTTCCGAGAATGATGTGGGCATCAATCCTGCGGCCCTGGATCTCCGGTAAAGAGTTGAGTGCGTTCCACAGACGGATGAACAGCTCCATGCGCTCCAGAAGCTCCTGGGGCGTTGGCTCATGCAGGCAGGCGGAATATTCGATCCCGTCATCGCAGTCCAGAGAATACTGCGCCTTATGCCGGGAGAGCCGCCGCTGGTAGGCCATTTCGTGCCGGGCATCGGACACAAATACTTCGGCTACCTCGTCAGAAACCTCGATAAACTGATCCTGTGTGTACCAATAATAAAAATCCTTCAGATTGATTGTAGTCATAAATAAACCTCCGTTTCGGTGTTGGGTGGATGAGTGACCGAAACGGGGCTTGGCGGGGAGCGGCACCCCGGGGAGCCGCCCCGCACCTCGGGACAATTTGTCTCGAAGTACAAAAAAGCGCCCGCACAGCAAGACACTATGCAGACGCATGAAATTACATTATCATAATTGTACTGATATATTGTACCTTCATAGCCAGACTGTCCCGGAGGGGGAGCTACGCTTTTTTTAGCTGGTGAAGGTCATGGGAATTGTGAGAAAGTAAGATGGACACGGCGACACCCTCCTATGGGCCGCCGTGGGGTTACTGAATATCCAAAGAGAAACGGCGGCTCTGAAAATTGAGCCGCCGTTTCAAATAGACGTATTGATAGGCTGCTATACGACGGCTTTTTTTCTTTTGCCGTCGTGCGGCAGTCTTTACTCTTGAATTACGCTACAAGTACCAGAACTGGAAAACGCTTATTTTTACTTCAGTTAGCTGGATCTTTCAAAGAAATCGCATACACCGTATTGATCTGTAATGGATAGCTCTCTGCAATGTTACCATCGTAATAGACAATGACTTCATCACCAATGTTGAAATCAACCATGTCATCTTTGTTCTCTGCATCCAAAGAAACATCGCAATATGCTCCGTAAGGGTAAGCGTCTGTCTGGATGGAAATAAGTATGGAGTTGTTATAAACTTCTTCCACAACGCCGGTAATGCTGGACTCATTCTTTATGATGTCGTCCATAGAACGCCCACAGCCAACAAGACTTAATACACAAAACAATGTTAAAATGAGTGATAGAATCTTTTTCATACAGGTCACCTCCGTCTTTTGCCATCGCTCGGCTGATTATGAAAGCAGAAATTATTCCTGCGAGGTGTAATCTTCTCCAATAGGATTATTCTTTAGCATGAGTGATTGTGCATCTGTTTCAGATATTTCTTTAATTTCTGAAATTTGATGGTTGCCATCCCTTGAAATAGTAACACATACTCCATTTTCTTCATCAGTGTAAACAACAGCCTGTTCACTGTCCAATAATATCTTAATTCTCTGATTATTATAATACCAACCGCCGCTCTGCTCGTTGTAGGTAATGCCATAGTCTGCATAGTCTTTAAGCCAAAGTTGGGGAGTAGATTCTCCCTTTTGTACAGTACTCAATGATGTATCAGTGGGATTAAAGTTATTATGCTTTTGGGTATGACGGTCATAATTTTCTTTGGAACACTCTTTAATACCAACAAGGTTATTTTCTTCGTCCCGGTCTGCCTCAATATCCACCGTTCCAGAAAAGAAATTCGTGAAACTCGCTCCAGCTATGGGGTCATTAAAAAATCTCACTACATTCCCATTATAGGTAAAATAATAATTCTCCTGATCATAGCTCAAGCCGTAAGGTTCATATATGGAGTAGTCCACACTTCCACCAGGCAGTTCTGCTGTAGTAGAATCGTTCGCCGCATTTTCCGTATCAGAAACGGTTTGTGCCTGATAGGAAACATTTTTCGTAGTGTTGTTATCGGAAGGAATATTCACTGATGAACTACACCCAGCTACCACCCCCACAAGCAATGCACTTCCGAGAGCTAATGTAAGTAGTTTTTTTGTGCTCATAAAATAAACACCATCCTTTCTTTGAATATATATAAAGGATACCACTACCTTTTGTGATACATTTGGGATTAGTTTGTGATTTATGTGTAGTTGAAAAGCGGCGGGTTGATTACCCACCGCTTTTCCATATCTTTCAAATTATAAAAGAGAACTTTACCCCAGCTTGCGTATTGCAAACCGTACATTCACTTCCATACTGGTGTAGTATTTCCTGCACAATATACAGTCCAAGTCCACTTCCTCCAGTCTTTCGGCTTCTTGACTGCTCCACGCGATAGAACGCATCAAACAATCTGGGAATACTATTTTCTGGTATATGCACCCCTGCATTTTCAACAGAAAATACTATCTGCTCATGTTTCATAAGTACGGAAATCCAAATATCCGCTCTTTGTGGGGAATACTTGATTGCGTTTCCAATTAGATTTGAAAAAACCTTTTCTACCAACATCTTATTTCCGTTTATGAAAGCAGATGGCAGTATATCAAGGTGTATTTGTAAATCTTTTTCTGCAATCAAATCCGCTGTTTCGTTCAAATAGGCTTTGATAATTTGCACACAATCCAAGTGGTCTTTCTTGAAATCGGCCCCCGCAGTTTCTAACCGCGAAATTGTCAATATATCTTGCACCATTGTTTCAAGCGTGTTTGTAATTTCCAGCGACCTTGTCAAGTATCTTTCATGGTCTTTATAGGGTCCAATACCAAGGAGCATGCCCTCTAATTGCCCTTTGATAATCGTGATAGGCGTTTTCAATTCGTGAGACACCGCTGAAAAGAAATTCGTGCGAGCTTGTTCTAATGCCTTTTCATGTTCTATATCAAGTTCCAGTTTTCTATTTGCTGCCTGTAAGTCATTCAAAGTTACATTGAGCTTCTGCGATAAATAGTTAAGGCTCTTTGCCAATATTCCCAGTTCGTCAGTCCGTTGTTCATCTAATTGCCATTCAAATTGTAATTCGGACATTTCTTTAGAAATACGGCTTATTTTCAGTACGGGTTTAGTAATAAGGTGTGAAAAAATCCAACCAGTAACCAGTGATACGCAAAACACTATAAATGCAAGTAACGGAAACACTTTTTGAAATGCTCTTTGCAGTTCTGCTACTTGCCCCGCCGCTCCATAAACAACTAAAGTGTAGTTTGTATTTTTGCCAAGAAATGAAACCGTATAACTATTGGATATAATAGGTGCATTATTATCTTCATTTCCCCAAGCCTTTGTTTCTATAACAACATCATTATCAGCACTTCGTTCCGTTGGAAGATTTATTCTATTACCATTTTCTTCAAACAGTTCCATTCGGTCTACATTCTGATAATCAAGAAAGTTATCAAAAATACCCCCTGTTTCTTCCATGGGCATTTGCGATATTTCTGAAATGAATATTTTTGTTTGTTCATCTAATGTTGCATTAAGGGTATTAGAATATGTTTTCGGGGTGTACCAAGCTAAAATCAAGTAAACCAGAAAGCTCACCCCTGTCAATAGGATAGCAGTAGTGATAAAAACTTTTATAAACAGACTGCCTTTAATTTTCTTTATCAACTTTATATCCCACCCCTCTGATCGTTTGAATGAAATCTATCCCCAGCTTCTTGCGTAAGTTTTTGATATGGGTATCAACAACTCGCTCATCCCCATAAAAATCAAATCGCCACAGCTTATCTAATAAGTTCTGGCGGGTCAATATCCGGCCTTGATGGGTCAGCAGTTCCCGCAATATTTCAAACTCTTTTTGCGTCAGTTCAAAATCAGATCCATCCACGGTGGCGGCATAACTATCACAGTTCAAAAGTAAATTGCCATAAGTGATGATTTGAGGCTTTTCATCTTCTCCCCGCTTGCTACGCCGAAGTACAGCTGCAATTTTGCGAAGTAAGATTGGCATAGAAAAAGGCTTTGTAATATAGTCATCCACCTGCAAATCCAATCCCCTGATTTGATCTTCTTCACCGCTCAATGCAGTCAGCATAATAATGGGAACATCCGATTGCTTTCGTATCAACTCACAGACACCATAACCGTCAATTTTGGGAAGCAAAATGTCCAATATAATCAAGTCATATCGTTGCCCCGAAAACAAAGATAGTGCCTCGACACCATCATTTGCAACAGCTACTTCATATCCTGCTTCTT